>Ga0209489_107400_pt1 | contig 16414 bp, 10 predicted proteins | sample SiratrowhiteBW_FD_187527 | JGI IMG/M metagenome (GOLD analysis project Ga0209489, IMG submission 187527) | Root nodule microbial communities of legume samples collected from California, USA - Siratro white BW (SPAdes) (version 2) | ecosystem: Host-associated > Plants > Roots > Nodule | place... | reverse complement strand
AACTAATACACAACTAATACACACAGCTGTATTAGTTCCTGTTACAAATTTGGTCAAATGATTAAACATTAATCATTTGTATTAAATATTGAATTGTCCAGCTTGGATAATTTGAAAAAATTATTTTTATAATTTGTTAATACGTGTACATTGTAAATCTATACTTAAATTTGATAAAATTTCAGTTCAAATCATCTTGCGTTGTTCTCCGAGTGCACACTTGACTATGGTGATTTGTTACAACTTTTATTTTGTGTGCTTTGAAGACCATTGCAAACTACTATCAAAATCTTATCAAATTTATGTAATAGATTTTGTTTGTACATCTTATAAAATTATGAAAATGTTTTCCAGAACGAGTAGGACCTTACCTTCAATTAAAAAAGTGATAATTTCATAGTGCATGGTTGACGATGATGTAGTTTGTAATATACATAGTAATACAACGAAGTTGGATGAATGCATATTTATTAGTGAAAAGTATGAAAAGGATGTTGTTGAGCTCTTGCAGTTTGCTAGCCAAAATGAAAAATATATCAATGAGACATATTATTGCCCTTGTGCTCCTTGTCTAAATCAAATATGTCAAGATTTGGAGGAAATAATTTATCATATGTGCTTCTTCAATTTAGCGAAGAGTTTTTAAATTTGTATAACAGAAAGTAGTAAATAAAAGTAGGAAACGAAACATGAGAGAATGAGAAAGTAGAACTCTAATGGAAAAAAACTGAATTACATATAACTATAAAAATATAAAACTAACTAAATGTAAAAACTGTATTGAATGTTATCTACCATCTATTCTAAAGGAGCCCCTATTCTGGTCGAATTAATGTCTATTTATAATTTCTAAAACAAATTAACATGGCCTAAGTTGAACAAAAATTTGGTCCCATATTTATCTTACAAATAAATCCTATACCAGACTATCTTTCAACTTACAAGAATGAGATAAGAGTCGAACTCACACAAGAAAATGATACTACTTTCAGCCCAAGACTATAAGACATTAAGTTTATGGGTCTTCTTTCTTTTATGTTGCTAAACTTTCTCATTTTTACTCAATATGAGACTTAGACCCAGACTTGAATTCCTAATAATGATTTTTTATACAATTTGTTTTTTGGACTCCAAAAATTTCGTTCTAAGAATCCAAATTGAAGCTACCGAAATAAGAAATTTAAAACGAATCAACAAAAAGAATCTCTAAAAAAAATTCGAACGAAATAGTAACTAATGTTTTTTTTTGTAAGAAAATACAATTTAAAGATATAGTATTTAACTATTATTTAAAGAAACTATTCTACATAAATTACAAATTTATACTAAATGTGAAAAATAAGAAAAGAAAACATAAATAGAAGATAGAACTCTATTGTAATTGCTAGGTAGCTAAAATATATTGAAGTTCACTCTCATTTTGTTTATGATAAAGTTTGAGAAAAATTTAATCCTCTTGTTTATATAATTATTAAAGCTCTTGGGAAAAAACAAATTTTTCTCTTGTTAAAGCAAGTTGGACATCAAAACTTGCACGCATCAATTAGGAGGGATAATGGAAAGAACGGAAATACATATATAGATCAACATCCAATTCACCTAAATAATTAAAAAGATATAAAAAATTCTTTCTCAATTAATGAAAATGATGATTAAAATTTGTTGAATAACGGATTACTAATTTGAAAATGATAAAAATTACAAAAAAAGTTTGTCATAAAAAATAAATAAATAATAAAATTAAAATTAAAAATATAAAAAATGAAAAATAATAATAAATAAAATTAAAGAAAGAAATAAAATTAAAAAATATAAATCTTTAAATAAAGTTATTGTTTACGTTGGAAAATTCGTTTAAAAAAAAAGAGAGGGGATGGTGTGTTGTACCTTCCTTTCCCTTTAAATATTATGATATGAGCATCTTTTTGTTTTAGTATTAATGTCATGTCATGTGATAATCGATTTTGACCTCTCAATTAATAATTGTTGTTGACGAATGATCATAAAATTTAATCCTAGGTTCTTTTAATATAAAAAAATGTTTTAAAAATTATCATATATTGAGTTTCAAACTCCCTTAATTTAAAATTTCAAAAATTATTAATTATGATGTTAACTCTCCAACTAAGTTAACAATTAAAATTTTTACTTTTATAAAATTTTGTTTTTATAAAATTTTGTTTTTATAAATTCTTGAAAACTATTATGTTGACTCTAAGACTAAACTTTTAAAAATTATTGAATGTCGGATACATACGATAATTGAATTTTTGTTTTCATAATAATTTAAAATTATTACTTATCATGCTAAGTCTCAAATTTATTTCATAATTGAATTTTTTAATACAAAATACTAATTTAGATAATTAAACAACAACATATTTTATACAAAGAATTTCTTAAATTCTGATTTTTGTATCACCATGAACAAAAATATGTAAAAGGAAGATCAATTTTTGTCGGGACTCAAATAAAAAACTTTAAAAATTTTATTTTATTACTTTTTTATATACATTTGTGTTTCAAATAAAAACAAACATTTTAAAAACTATATGCATTTTTATACATATTATCAAAGGTAACTTTATAATGGATGTTATAGAGTGCTGATAAGATAAAAATATTTGAAATGTAACTGAATTGTTATTTTTAAAGATACTGTATTTTATATATTTGATTTTATTATTTTAGAAAGTTATCATATTTTTTTAATATTTAATATAAAATAGTTTTTATATTGTAAATAGTTATTGTTTCAATCTCAAGTACGGGGAGATCAATTTTTAAACTTGAAATTTGGAATTTCTATATTTTATTTTTAAAAGACATTTTAGAAAGTTAAAAAAAAAAAGATATATTATAATAATTTTAATCAAGACTCTTAAATTATGTAAAACTATTTAAAAAAAACTAAAGAAATTAAGTTTTTATAAATAAGACACCAATATTTCAACTTCAAATCGATCAAATTTGGTAAGATCAGTTAGGATTAATTACTACATAAATAATATTATTGATACGATTTTATACTTAAAAAATATCTTAAGAAGTTAATAAAAAAATTATATATTTAAAATAACTGAATATACCGGAATCATTGCAAAAAAATACTTTCATATGTTTCTAACCACCTAACTATGCCTCTTGGCGGTTATAAATAAGGCAGCTAGAAAGCCCCTTTTGAAGTGAACAACCAGAAACATTAACTCATTCAAACATTTTGATTGAGTTGACCTTCTCTTCTCTTCATTCCCTTACTTGTCTTGAGAATCATGCCACTATCAAAAGCAGTATTATTGAAAGCCTCATCGGCACTACTGACAGCAATAATGGAAATTAAAGAGAAAGCGGCCATGTTCAAACGCACCTTGGACAACCTGCAATGCACCCTAATATCAGTAGTTCCAGTGATCGAAGACATGGAACGCATTAACCACGAGCTGGGGCGTCCAGAGGAGGAGCTTGAATTGCTGGTAAAGAAAATGGACGATGGGACGAAGCTTGTGTACGACTGTTCCAAAGTCCACAGACTCAACTGTGTGTCCATGTGTCGTTACCAGGCTCAACTAAGGACCCTTGAGGACTGGCTCCTAAAGCATTTCAGCGTGGTGATGATAGCTCAGATGGCCAGAGATCAGAAGGAGCAACTCAAGCTTCAAGTATTGAATAGAGAAGGTGCAAATTTGCTTCTTCCTCCTGGGCATGGGGAGGTTGATACAGTTCCTCGATACATTCTCAGTGCGAGGAAACTTTACATTGCATGGGGAGACTCTGCTAGGTATTGGACCTGGAGGATTTCTGATCCACATGCTAGGTAATTATTATTATTATTATAATATGTGTTTGTTATTATCTATGAAGTTGTGACATCTTTTTTTTTTTTTTTTTTTCACAAAATTTTTAGAACGAGCAAATTTTTTGTTTTACTTTTATTATAGGTAAATAGTGTCAATTTAAGCATAATAAAAAACAAATCGTTTTATCATAACATAATTTTATTTAATTTAAAATAAAATTGTATAATTATAATATTATTTTAATATAAAAAGTATGAGATTAATTTGAGTTAATTAAAATTATATTATTATGATACGATTTTATTTGATTATTGATTTCAGTTTAATTTTATCATATTAATAAATTTAATTTTTAAAATCGTATCATAATAATACAATTTTATTTTAAATTAAATAAAATAATGTTATGATGTCGTAATGAAATTATATTAATCTGTCACAATTTAGCCATATTGAAAATGAAAATAAATTACTCGTTCTAAGAATTTGGCGAAAAATTTACTAGAATGAGAAAAAAATCGATATCCTTCTTAAATTATGCATATTATATCATATAGATCTAATAAATAAATTTAATTTAATTTTTATTATATTTAGCTAATTTTGTATTTTGTTTATAGATAAGTTTTAAATGTATAAATCTAATTATCGATACATATAATTCTTAGTATGTGTGTCTTTTTTTTTATTTTAAAAATTACTATGTATCCGTACGAATACGAGTAATACATATATTAGTATTATTACTATTGTGATTCTATTATTGTGTGATGTAGCTTTCCAGAGGTGGCAGAACTACGTAGCGTGTGTTGGCTGGAAATCAAGGGGTGGATAAAAACGAGCTTGTTGCCCTCAAACAGGTGGTACGGGGCATACTTTGTGTTTAGCAAAAGAAGCGAAGGTACCTTTGGGTTGCAGAAGCAGGCCGTTGAGGTGTCTCTTAAGGTTGTCGGGGAAGGTGAAGGTGAGAGACGAACGGGGTATTTGGAAGAAACAGCAGAGAACATAACTAATTATGATGCAGTGGCACGCCCTCTCTTGCCTCAGGCTGAAGCTGAAGCTGTGTTTGCGGTTGAACATCGCAGAGATGGGTTGTTGGAGGTGAAATTGGGTGAGTTTTTCACCCGTGTGGGAGAGGACAAGGAGGTTGAGATGGGTGTGGATGAGATGAAGGACCTGTGGTGGAAAGGTGGCATTATCGTTCAAGGAATCGAAATAAGACCTAAACCCTAAACCATTAATTATTACTTTCTCTTCAACTGTTTTTAGAATACACAAATAATTTCTTAAGTATTAAAAATTATATGGAATGGTCTCTTTCAATTATTGAAACATACTTCAATGAATTAAGTTGAAGGGTATTCAATATTTTGGAGATTATTTATATAATTTGTTATTTTCAAGAGAGAAAGAATAAAAAAATTAATGGTTTGCTTTCAAAATATCCATGTAACAATCCAAATAAACCTCCGCTCTAGGATCTAGTATCGTGTGTACTTTTTCTTAAGGCTTGAACATGATAAATGATGTATATCCTTTTTCATTTTAATTTAAGAAGATGAGTGTTTTTGGCATATGATTAGCCTCGTGATGATTATTACATAGTATTAGTTGAATAAGTGATTTATTGTGTGAAGTAATATTTGTATATTTTATTTGATAATAATATTGGAAATATGAGAGTTAAGATTGTCTAAAATCTTAATATAATGAATTAGTAGTTTTTTAAATATTTTTTATTTCTATTCAATAGAGACTCAAATTATACATTTCTAATCATCTTATTTTCAAGTGCAAGTTCTTTTATCTTAAATTGTAGAAAAACTTTTGATATATGAATTTCACAAACTTATAATTTTTCTTATTTTAGTCATGAAGACAAACCATCATATATGATACTAATATTAGGTTTTTCCAAAAAAAATGTTACATAAATTCACATCAATGAGCTTTGAGTGAATTCATATAAGAGTTCTAAAACCACTTTCTCCTTAGAACTTAAAGACAATAGCTTTGTAAGTTTCATTTTTTATTTTATATATTATTGAATTTTTTCATTTCTACTCAATATATAAAATTTGGATTTATACCTAGATTTCTAATACTCATCTGATTTAATTTATAAGAAATAAATTATTAATTTTTTAAATATTTTTTATTTCTATTCAATAGAGATCAAATTATACATTCCTAATCATCTTATTCTCAAGTACAATTTCTTTTATCTTCATCTGTAGAAAAACTTTTGATATATGAATTTTACAAACTTATAATTTTTCTTAGTTTAGTCATCAAGACAAACCATCATATATGATATTAATATTAAGTTTTTCTAAAGAAAATGTTACATAGATTCGCATCAATGAGCTTTGAGTTAACATATAACAGTTCTAAGATCACTTCCTCCTTAAAACATGAAGACAATGACTTTGTAAGTTTCCTTTTTTATTTTATATATTGTTGAACTTTTTCATTTCTCCTCAATATAAAACTTGGATTTATACCTAGATTTCTAATACTCATCTGATTTAATTTAAAAGAAACAAATTAGTAGTTTTCTAGATATTTTTAATTTTTATTCTATATAGACTCAAATTATATATTCCTAATGATCTTATTCTCAAGTGCATGTTCTTTTATCTCCAACTCTAGAAAAATTTTTGATATATGAATTTCACAAACTTATAATTTTTCTTATTTTAGTCATCAAGACAAACCATCATATATAATACTAATATTAGGTTTTTCCAAAGAAAATGTTACATAGATTTGCATCAATGAGCTTTTAGTGAACTCATATAAGAGTTCTCAAACCACTTCCTCCTTAAAACTTAAAGGCAATGACTTTGTAAGTTTCATTTTTTATTTTTTATATTGTTGAACTTTCTCATTTCTGCTCAATATAAAACTTGGATTTATACCAAGATTTCTAACAAATTTATAAGAAACAAATTAGTAGTTTTTTAAATATTTTTTATTTCTATTCAATAGATACTCAAATTATATATTCCTTATCATCTTATTCTTAAGTGCAAGTTCTTTTTCCTTCAACTCTAGAAAAATTTTTGATATATAAATTTCACAAACTTATATCTTTTCTTATTTTAGTCATCAAGACAAACCACCATATATGATACTAGTATTAGGTTTTTCCAAAGAAAATGTTACATAGATTCGCATCAATGAGCTTTGAGTGAACTCATATAAGAGTTCTAAATCCACTTCCTCCTTAAAACTTAAAGATAATGACTTTGTAAGTTTCCTTTTTTATTTTATGTATTGTTGAACTTTCTCATTTCTGCTCAATATAAAACTTGGATTTATACCTAGATCTCTAATACTCATCTGATTTAATTTATAAGAAACAAATTAGTAGTTTTTCAAATATTTTTTATTTCTATTCAATAGAGACTCAAATTATATATTCCTTATCATCTTATTCTCAAGTGCAAGTTATTTTTTCTTCAACTGTAGAAATACTTTTGATATATAAATTTCACAAACTTATATTTTTTCTTATTTTAGTCATCAAGACAAACCATCATATATGATACTAATATTAGGTTTTTTCAAAGAAAATGTTACATAGATTCGCATCAATGAGCTTTGAGTGAACTCATATAAGAGTTCTAAAACCACTTCCTCCTGAAAACTTAAAGACAATGACTTTGTAAGTTTCCTTTTTTTATTTTATATATTGTTGAACTTTTTCATTTCTACTCAATATAAAACTTGGATTTATTCCTAGATTTCTAATACTCGTCTAATTTAATTTATATGAAACAAATTAGTAGTTGTGTAAATATTTTTCATTTTTATTCAATAGAGACTCAAATTATATATTCCTAATGATCTTATTCTCAAGTGCAAGTTCTTTTGTCTCCAACTCTAAAAAACTTTTTGATGTATGAATTTGACAAACTTATAATTTTCCTTACTTTAGCCATCAAGACAAACCATCATATATGATATTAGGTTTTTTCAAAGAAAATGTTACATAGATTTGCATTAATGAGCTTTTAGTGAACTCATATAAGAGTTCTAAAACCATTTCCTCCTTAAAACATAAAGACAATGACTTTGTAAGTTTCCTTTTTTATTTTATATATTGTTGAACTTTCTCATTTCTGCTCAATATAAAACTTGAATTGATACCTAGATTTGTAATATTTATCTGATTTATAAGAAACAAATTAATTGTATTAACAATTTTTTTTATTTCTATTCAATAGAGACTCAAATTATACATTCCTAATCATCTTATTCTCAAGTGCAAGTTCTTTTATCTTCAAGTGTAGACAAACTTTTGATATATGAATTTCACAAACTTATAATTTTTCTTATTTTAGTCATCAAGACAAACCATCATATATGATACTAATATTAGGTTTTTCCAATGAAATTGTTACATAGATTCGCATCAATGAGCTTTGAGTGAACTCATATAAGAAATTTTACATAAATTGTTAGATAGATTCATTTATGTTAGATAAAAAAGAAAATGATAAAAAAGTGTACATTTTTCATAAATAAAACCAACTTATTTACCTCAAATGGATTTCTACAGTAAAAATCAAAATTTACTTGAGATACATGTGACATCTCACTTAAATTTTGAATTTTATGATCACAAAAGGTCCAATGTAAAATCCTTTAAAATCCTATTGCTTGTTCTCCCTCACTTTCTTCACGGTTTTTTCCCTTTTTTTCTCTAGTGGTGGCTACAACAAATACGTTGGAGGGTTCCATTTGTGACCAAAGTGTGGTTTTCTTTGTGTATCTGTGATTGGTTTGGTGTAGTAAAAGTTTTTGTAGGATTGGATTGGGATTACATTGTTTATTGAGATTAGTGGTTTAAACATTCAATTTGTTTTTGAAATTGATATTGTTATTTTTTTATCTCAATTAGGACAATGCATTAATGTCTCTTTTGAATTGTTGTTACTTATCATTGATAAAGAGAAAGTTGAGTAAATATAAGAAAAAAAAATTCACAAACATAATGTTTTAAAGTTTTGGTTGAATGTTCTCTTGTGTGGGTCAGACTCTTGTCTTATTTTTGTTTGATCTTCCCAATTTTCTCCCCCTAAATTTTCCAACAGTTTCAGGAGTCATAACGTAACATTCTACCTAATTGTATGGATGAGCCAAATAATATACTATGTTCAATGGGTTTTGAGTACAACAAGATATCTGCATGCCCTAATGATTGCGTATTGTGTAGAGATGAATTTGTTACATTAAAAATGTATTCAACATGTGGGTTATATGGTTAAGAAAAACTTTAGTGGTAAAGAAATGTAATGAACCTTCCATTAAATACAGCCTTTATTATTTCAATCAGTGGTGATTATATCCTACTATCTCAAGTAATATATTCTCCATATATTATGGTTATAATATATCTTTTGTATATTGATACCAATAAAAGAATAAAAGCAGTTATAGAAGGAGGACAGTTTTAGAGAAGATCCAAGAGGAAAGAAAGAAAGAGGGCAATTACAGTTAAGTAGTGGTAGAAAGGGGAAAAAAATAGATTTTCATGTGAGTAGCTTTTGTATCCCTCTCTGAAAATTCCCTTTCTCTCTTCTCTGCTATGTTCTGATTCTTATGCAGAAAGTGTTGTTCATGAATTTAAAGGTGAAAGCATTCTACAATTTTAAGTGCCGCTACATCGATTGAGTAGAGGAATGAAATTGCAGTTTTACGGTTATAAAGAATGGATCTGATATAGGACCATATTGGTATTGTTTTATTTTATTTCAGAAACAATCTCCCTACCCTTTCATATACTATCTATTTTGTGCTATTTCGAAATCTATATTATTTGGTGTTTTCATTGATCCCATGGCAGACAACACCCTCATGCAGACAATGCAGACTGCCATTAATAAGCTTACTCAATAATTAATAAGGTTACTCAACAATCTGATGGCTACAATGAACAACTGACCGCAATCACGCAAGCTCTGACTTCAGCCGAATGTTCGCACCGACCTGATAGTGATCGGCTCATACAATGGGAAGTGTAGAAGAGGGACTAAGAGCCGAAGGTTTGCACTGACCTGATGGTGACCGAATCATATGATGGGGACTCTCACTTGAGGGGGAGATTGTTAGGAATCCAAGTGAGTCTAAGTCCCACATTGAATAAAAATGAGAAAGTTAAGCAATATATAAGAAAGAAGACCCATAAAATAAACAAATAATTTCTTAAGTATTAAAAATTATATCCAGTGGTCTCTTTCAATTATTGAGACATACTTGAATGAATTAAGTTGAAGGGTATTCAATATTTTAGAGATTATTTATATAATTTGTTGTTTTGAAGACTATTGAAGAGAAATATAAAAAAGTTAACGGTTTGCTTTTATTCAAATAAACCTCCGTTCTAGGATTAGGATTGTGTGTACTTTCTTTAAGCTATGAAAATGATGAATGATGTATATCCTTTTTATTTTAAGTTAAAAAAATGAGTGGTTTTAACACATTAGTTTTTATTTAAAACTTTAAGATAATTAATTTGTCAACTTTTTTAATGTTGTTAATTTTTTTTCACTTCTACTTAATAAAGACTTAACTCATATATTTTTAACTATCTTTTTATCAAGTGAGTTACTTTTACATTATTAATCTTTTTCTTGCTTTTAATATTTATTTGTGTTTCATTATTTTAAGGAAAAATATGTTTACCTCAAATATTATTAAGAAGATTTTTAATATAAAAAATCTACTAACTTAATATTCTTTCCTTACCTTTTCTTTTATATAGTTTATTAAGACGAACCACCAGTTTTAGTATTAATGTCGGATCTTTTGACGAGAAATGTCAGAAAATTTTAACATTAATGTAGTGTGAATCAACTTATATAAGAAATCCAACAAATTCTCCTACCTACTAAAAATATTAAGACAATAAATTTGTAAATTTTAGAATATTTTTTTCAAAATATTAATAATAATAGGAATTTATTTTTTATATTTGAATTGTAATTTTATTCATACACCTTTTAATATATTTTTATTAAATATTTAATAAATTTTACAAAATAATCCTATCATATTGATTACTGCTACATGCCCATCCACTTGCTCCATATACTTAGTAATTAAGTCAACGACAAACTTCCATCTTAATGTTATGTTCAACCTAACTATAACATTTTTATTTTCAGTTTTTATGTACGATATTTAATCAATTAAAAAATTATATGACCTGATCATAAACTAAACAGAAAATAATTTAAATTAAATAAAAAATATTGCTTTTTAAACTGAACTTAAACGATTCTTTTAAATAATATTCAAATAAATTTGATGAACGTCGAATAGAATTGATGTATAGTAAAACTTTGAATAATAAAATTGTTGTTAAGCAAATGTCTAGGAATTTAATTAAGAAATTGTACGAAGACCAGCTTCATTCCATTCCATACAGCTACTTAAACAATCAAGAAATTTACTTAAAACTCTTCATTCTAAGCTTTTTTTTTTTAATATTATATATATAACATTTGAAATATTACAACTCTTATATATAGATATAATATGTATATACAAAGAATTTAACAATACAAAACATGTTATGTATACCTTAAGTAAAATATACATGTTATAAGACATTTTTTAATCTAACGAGGAACTATGATCTATTATGTCGGATTAAAAAAATGCATATTGATATCTTTTAGTTAAAATCAACTTATTTACCTTGGGTCTTTATTCTCAGACATAAAATTTAAAATTACATATGTTAGTTAGACACTTATGACAAAACTGACGTATATTTTGAATTGTATGATTATAGGAGGTCCAATGTAAAAATTTCTTTACAATCCTATTGTTTGTTATTCCTCACACTTTTTTTTCACGGTTTTTCCTTTTTTTTTCCTCCGGTGGCAACTACAACACATGTGTTGGAGACTTTATTGGCGACCCAAAGAGCGATTTTCTTTGTTTTCTATGATTGGTTTGGCGTAGTGATAGTTTTTGTCCGATTGGATTGGGATTAAGTTGTTAGTTGAAGTTAGTGGTTTAAACATTTAATTTGTTTTTGATATATTGTTTTTTAGAATCTCAATCACGATAATAAATGAATGTGAATCTCTTTTGAATTATTGTTACTTACTTTTGATATTGAAATAGTGTTATGTTGTTTAGATGGATAAATTTGAAATTTGAAATATTGAAATTAATTGTTCAAATTAATTTTTTAGAATAGATGAATGTTTATTAGATGTTTAAAACTGAAATTTAAAACTTAAAAGTAAAAATAAATATTAGGGACTAATTAATTATTTTAGTCCCTATGATTAAGTCACTCATTTGTTTATAATTTTAGATATTAAATTATAGGTAATTTATATGATATAATTTAAGAAAATTATGGCGAAAAATTAGATTGATGATAGTAGTCAAATGGATTATAATATGTTTGAGTGATATTATATGTTTTTATTGTCCTAATTCTATTTACATGAAATGGATTATAATATGTTTAGGTGATATTATATGTTTTTATTGTTCTAATTCTATTTACATGAAGTATAATATGCACACGTTAAGCAAACCTTAGTTTATGTTTAAGATTTAGTGCAAATAGTTAAATATTAATTATTTTTATTAAATCTTGAATTGTTCGAATAGACATTTTGGAAAAATTGTTGTTTATAATTTTTTAATATGTATACATAGTAAGTTTATGCTTAAATTTGATAAATTTTTTGTTCAAATTATTTTATACTATTTGGGTGTATACTTGACTGTGGTGATTTGTACCCACTTTGACTTCGTATACTTCGAAGACCAATGCAAAATATTATCGAAAAATTGTTAAAACTATGATAATAGATTTTGTTTGTACATATTACAAAATTATGGAAAATGTTTTTCCAAATGCGTAGGACTCCACCTTCAATTAGAAAAGTGAGAATTTCATATTGTGTGGTTAATGATGATGAAGTTTGAAACATATGTAGTTATAAAGAGAAATTGGATGAATGTATGTTGCATTGGTGAAGAGTACGAAAAGGGACTTAATGTATTGCAATTTGCTTGCCAAAATGAAAACCTATCAATGGGAAATATTTTTTTTCCCTTACATTCATTGTCTAAATCATATACATCAAGATTTGAGGAAAGTACATGATCATCTATTCTTCTCCAATATAGTGAAAAGTTATACAGTATAGAGAAGTATTAGACAATCATACAATGTTAAGAACAATAGAAAAAAAAATCATTTAGAGGACATAATGCATGATGTTGGTTAGGTAAATTTCAAAGAGCTAATTATTATTCTTTAAAGTTTGATTTAGAGGAACAATTAGACCTAGCATGCACTAACTTTACGTGACTGTCATCAATTTTAAAATTGTTCAATTAAAAAAAGCAAAAAATAGAGGTAAATTATATTATGTTTCTAGACTTATTTTCATAAGGAAATCAAATTTTTCTAAGCTTGAAACCTGCTAAATCTTATATTTTTATAAATAACTTGTTCTTTTATAAATAAGTTGTTACTTGAGTTTTTCATCAAATATTACTCTAAATCTCACTAGTTTTATCAAATAAATAATCAGGAAGTATTCAGGTCAAAAAGAGCAAGATTGAAACCCCTAAAGAGCAAAAGGTACAAAATTGGAATGTTGATGCTGAAATCTGGGTTGAGCACAAGAAACATAGGTCAAGCACCACTTTGTTGAATTTGCACAAAATCTAATTGTGCCAGCGCCACTTTGTTAAGCCGGGTGCGAGTGCCGAAAAACAGATTCTATTTAAGAAACCTTTCACATTAGGGTTTAGGATCTTCGGCCAGAGATCATAAAAGGTCAAACTTGGAGGAAGCTTAGGGATTATGGGTTTAATCCACTCTTTTCCATTATGCTTGTTGGTTGTTTGGTATTCTCATGACTATGAAGAGCTAAACCCGTTATTGTTGGGGTTAGATATAATCATACGAGATTCTCACTTATTTATATTTAGGCTTATCTTATGTCTTATCATAAATGCTTTTATTTCAATATGTTAGTATATTAATTCTATGCTTATATTTGTTGTGTGAATTCATAACTCGGTCATTGATTCTTAAGAGTATTGAAAATATATTTTGAATCTAGAACTAAATTAATTTATCAGATGAAAGCTCGTGTCTAGGAATAAAGTGATTCATTGTTGTCATTAAGATCCTTGTATGAATGCAAGATTTATCTATATAATTGATCAAGGAATTGACGGTTAATAAATAATCTCCATGCTCATTTATTGGGGAATCATGTTTTAGTAATTTTGTGCATTGACATTGATTATTAATAGAAAAGAAGAAAATTGTTTTCATACATGAGAGGTATATTTGGTAAAATCTAACCCTGATAATTTCATTATATTCATCTTTTACCCATTTTCTTTATTCTAAGTGTTGATATAAAAACCTTTAAAATATTTATTTGTTTTAATTTTATTTTTCTACACAATATTTAAATTATGAGTTATTTCTTGAGTCTAAATTTATTATAATTGTATAAATTGTTTTGTGTTTAATAAATTCTTTGGGAGAGAACAATAATTTTATTACTTTTTAACTGATGCACTTGCTATCATTGCAAATTTTGCTAACAATGGAATGATAGAAGTTTCATTGAATTGTTAGAGTTATCGAAGGAGATGCTTCCAAAACATAACACACTATCTAACTGTAACGATGAGGCAAGGAATATACTATGTTTGATGGATTTGGAGGACAAAAAGATACATGCATGCCCTAACAATTGTTTATTGTACAAAGATGAGTTTGTTGCATTGAAGGTGTATTCAACATATGGGTTATCATGGTTTAGAAAAACAACTTGATTGAAGTAGTGGTTAGGAAGAAATAGAAGGCCCCCCTACGAACGTGTTATGGTACTTATCAAGAATACCTAGATTTAAACGATTGTTTGTTAATAAAAAAGATGCAAACAACCTGACATGATATGCAAATGGAAGAAAATGTGACAATCTTCTTCAGTATCTAATTGATTCTTCACAACAAAAAGAAGATTGATGAAATAGTTCCAAAATTTGGTGTAGAGTCAAGAAACTTGGGACTTGGACTTGGTATGAATCCTTATGGGAACTTAAGTAGTAAACACAATTCATGGCCAATTTTGTTGATGGTTTACGACGTGCCCCCTTGGTTGTGCATGAAGAGAAAATATATTTTGTTTTCTATGATGATTTTAGGACCTAAACAACCCAGAAATGACATTAATGTGAATCTCAAGCCCTTAATTGTTGATTTGAAGATGTTGTGGAAAATACATGTGGATGTCTTCAATGTATATTATGAAAATAATTTTCGTTTGCATTCAATTTTATTTTGCAGAAAAAATAAGTTTCCAATATATGATGACTTGAGCACTTATAGTGTGAAGGGTCATTATGAGTATCCTATATGTAAAGAAAACATTAGTTATACTCAATTGAAGCATATGGACAGAAGACCATGTCATCCTTATTATAGAGTGAAGAAAGCATTTAACAGATGAAATTGCATCCATACTCCACAATGATCAACAAGTATGTGATCAAGTACATAACATTGATATTATATTCAAAAAGACACAAAAGAAAACCACTCAGAAGAACATATGGAAGAAACAATTAATATTCTTTAATCTTCCATGTTGATGCAAACTAGAAGTTAGACAATTAGAGAAAAAAATTTGCGATAGTGTAATTGGGACATTTCTCAACATCAAATAAAATATAAAAGATGGAGTTAAACAAATGCAATATTTGGTTGCATGGTATATGTTTTGAGTTACATCCACAGTCAATTGGAAACAGACTTACTTGCCTTCATCATATCATACTCTTTCTAAACAAAAGGTAAAACTTTTGTCATTGTTTACACAGTTAATTGTTTTTTTTAATCTATCAAACCAGAGAAGTCTTTCTGTTTTATTACGATTATTATTATACTTATTAATATAATTACAATTATATTATTATTATTATTATTATTATATTATCATTATCATAGTAAATATATTGTTATTATTATTATTAATATTATTATTATAAACATTATTATTATAAATATTAATATTAATAATAATATTATTATAATACTCTTACATATTATTATATTAATTTATTATTATTATACTATTATTATTATTATCATTATTATTATTATTATTATTATTATTATTATAAAATGCTTTGAAATAGAAAAACCCTCGGTTGAGCTAATATTCTTGAAATGAAGTAAAACAAATTTATAATAATTATTAATAATTTGTATAATTAACTAATAGCGGTTATTTTAATGTATGTATTTGAGATGTAATAATAAGAATTTTCAAATATTTCTTACCTTTTTTAGAAAACAAAAATGAAATAAATATAACATGATCCTGGAAGTATTCTTATAAATCATCTACATAGGACAAAAAATATTTACTTGAATAATTAATTCATTCCAAAATTTTAATTTTATCATATTCTCAACAACCAATGTTATAGCTTATAAGTATAGATCTAATATTTTCCGGTAATTCGGACCAATTAATGAGTTAGTATATAAAAACAATACAATGATAAACAGAATGTATAGTCTCTCTCTTTCTTGGGCA
>Ga0209489_107399_pt1 | contig 16414 bp, 8 predicted proteins | sample SiratrowhiteBW_FD_187527 | JGI IMG/M metagenome (GOLD analysis project Ga0209489, IMG submission 187527) | Root nodule microbial communities of legume samples collected from California, USA - Siratro white BW (SPAdes) (version 2) | ecosystem: Host-associated > Plants > Roots > Nodule | place: USA... | reverse complement strand
TTTTATATAATATATTTATTATATATACACAATCGATTACGTTATATACGTAATTGATTATATATAAATTATATATAATTTATTATATAAAATATTATTATTTTAGTAATTATTAATATTATTATGATATATTATATAATTAAATTATTCTTTTAATAAATTTATTTTAATTTAGTTATATTACTTTTATTATTATTTTTATAATTTTATTAAAAACTAATTATAATAATATTTTATAATTAATTATATTTATTTTATTATTATATAATTATAAATATTAATATATTAATAATTAAATAAATTATGTTTGAAAAATTCCCATCTTTCTTCTTTTAAATCTTTGCAACCAGCATAAAAAGTTTACAAAAACTAAACTGTGTCGTTTTTCGTTTTTAAATATTATTATTTTTCTTAATTTTTCAACTTTCTTGCATTTTATCTGTGCAAATGTCTCCTAACAGTTTCTAAATGAAGTAATCTTATTAAACTATGACAGCCTTGTAGGTACAATTAAATACATGCACTTTTCATTTGTAAAAACAAGGGATGCATTTATCCAAATGAATAGTTAGTTCATCATTGATAATGTTGATTGATCAAAGTATTTTCTGTGATAGTTTATCACAATGTTCATGGATGAAAAGTAACTATATACTATTTATTTTGTGCTGATCAAAGAATCACTGAGAATCAGAATCAACAAATACCTTTTGCAGGGAGAATCAGTTGCTAACGACTTACTAGTTTTGGGACGACCAAAAAAGAAAATAATAAACATACATGTGAAAACAGAAGTACAAACAAATATGCAATTCATTCAGTTTCAGATTCATTGATTCAGTAACACGTGTAAATGTGATACGATTATGCACATAGACATACCCAAAAAGCACAAGAAAGAGAGAGGTATAAAGGCTCCAAGAGCAACTCACGAAATTCTCTCTTGCATTTTCATTTTTCCAATTCTCAAACCTCTTTATCCATATCACACCAAACCCAACACAATCACGTACCGGTCCCTTTTCTTCTACCTATCCATTAATCCATTCACATCCACACACACAACAACAACTTTCAAACACACACTTTTCTTGCTTTTGCAGAATCATTGAAGGAGAATTCGCGCAGAGATATGGGAACGGGGGCATCGAAGGACGAGGAGGAAGGGAGCAAGGAAGGGAGTGACAGGCTCGACCATGCGGGTGGCCAACTCTACGTCTCTCTCAAGATGGAGATTCACAAGCTCACTGGGGACCTTGTTCCTCACGTTTATGGCTCTCTTCCTCTCGTCGGCTCTTGGGATCCTTCCAAAGCTGTAATTTTTGTCCCTGCCCTTTTCTCATTTCGCGTCATCTTCGTCTGGGTATGTCTTCTTTTTCCTTGTTTCTCATTCCTTTTTCGGTTTTGGTGTTAGCTTTTCATGGAGCGGGAATCGGTGTCAATGTGGGAACTTAGCTTTGTTGTCCCTCCTAATCACGGTAATACCTTCTACTTTGTCTTTTCTTTCTGTTTCTGATTCTGTTTCCCAGTTTTTTTTCAGTTTAATGGTCATCCAGTAAAATCAATTTTATACTATAATCCAATCACAAATTACGTTATCTAATACTTTTAAGTAGATTTTATAGAAGTTGATAGAGAGCAATTTAGTAAAACCTCATGAGGCAATCCCACAATTACAAATTTTCTTCAAATCTGTTTGGTCGTCAGTTACTGAACCGTATTGGTAGAGCTTGAAGAGTTCAGCTTGGTCGTTTTCATAGGAGGGGCCAAAACGATTTTCCAGGACTTAGTGAAAATATCCCAAGTTGTAAACTGGGAATTGTGCTGCATCCATTTAAACCAGCTGAGAACATCACCTCTCATGTAGAGGGAAGTCATATGAAGGCGTTGTTCAAGAGGAATCTGGTAAAGGGAAAAGAACTATTCAGCTTGAAATAAATAGTCAAGAGGTTCCGAGCCACCAAAAGCCACTGGTTGCAGTTTTGGGGAGCGGAATGAGGGAGAAAGGGTGTGTGTGTGTGTGAAGAGGCTGAATAGCATAGTGAGGTGATGAGGGAAAGGTGTTGTGGCGGTTGGTCGATGAAGGAGGGGTGCAAAGGATGCATGGGGTGATTCGTGAAAAGGGACAATGGTCGTGGTAACATTATAGGAAGGAGGTGGAGAAGGTAGGGGTTGAGTAACCATGAGGGGATATGGCATATAGTAAGTGGGGTTTTGGTGAGAGGTAAGGATAGGTGCCAATGTTTGGGAGAGGACATAATGGTGAAGAAGTTGTAGTGACAATGATGGACTAGGGTGGTGAAGTGGGGGTCGTAGCATAGGTAGTTGGGAGGACAAAACCTGGTTGGTGAGGGAGGTAATGGAAGCTTGGAGAATTCCATGATGGTTGTCTAAGGTTTGTTAGAAGCAAGAAATGGTCATCTTGAGCCTCCGAGCTAGCTTGTAAGGAAGTAACCATCTCATAGACGGTTTTGAGAGGATTGCAGGATCCTTGGACGAAGGTTTGGGAGGCATGTCAATAACAATGAAAAAACCAAAGTTGTTAGGTGACTGCTACTATTATCTAAGAAGGAAATGCTTTGCAGGGAAGATAGTAAAGAAAGTAGAAAGAGAATTGATATTTTTCATTGCTCTAATTTTGTAAGAGTAGTCCTACGAATGTTACTGGGTAGGATTGCAGTAAAAGGGGCGAATATATACAGCTCATAAGGATAAAATAACCAACAGAATCCTATTCTAAGATAAAGTCTTTTGTCCATGGTGGTCTGGTGGCTTTTCTTTTAGGTGGTCCACTAACAGATTTATGATTGATGATTCAATATATAGACCTTTTCTCTCTTATTCCTCCCATCCAAGTGTTGTAGTTTCCAATCAGCTTAATTTCTATGCACTGTCATTTTAAACATGTTTTACACTTTTAATCAGATAGAAACCATGTAGGACAAAAAGTTATCATAAAAGTCCACAAATTAAGCATATACTCGGTTTCTAATTGAATGACAGCGTAAAGTATATAATTTTCTCATTTTTAATAATATGTAATTGATTTAACAAAGTTGTCTTAGCAATATTGGGGAACCAATTGATTTTGGTTATGGAAAGTGTGTTGTGCTTGATTGTGTCAACAGTGAAATTAAAGGGGTTTTGGTTTTTGAATTATGTGTGGGTTTCAGAGTTTAGCTTGGTTGTTCTACATAATCAATATAATGCTTGTTTCCTTCCCTTGCTTTGTTTGCTTTGAGTTACATGTGCGGTTTCTTTGCTTTTTTGCATTCAAAAGTTTTGATTTTTTAATAATTTGTCTCTTGCTTTATGAATATGTATGTGTGCATGGATCTGGGATGTAGGAAGGTGCCAGAAATTGGAAGGAGAAGGGAAAAAGTTAGACAGTGAGGGACTAAAAAAATTAAGTGTCTTTACTGTTTGTTTGGACAAACTTATTTATAAGCACTTTTAGTAGAGAAAAATTGAAATTAACTTCTCCATGAGTTAAAATTAGCTTATACATATTTCTACAAACATTGTCGTGTAACTTCTCTAAATTTTTACTTTAAATTTATGTATAAGCTAATTTTAACTTATCGAGAAATTTATTTTACTTTTTTTCTTGTTTTTCTCTTCCAGAAGTACTTGTGGAGAAACTCGTACAAACATATCCTTTAGAATACTAAAATAAAAATTGTGTAAGCACGTGCAATGAGATGCGATGTAGTCACCTCACCAATTAGTGGCAACTAGGAAGCAACAAATAGTAATGTAAAAGAATAAATACGAAAGGACTATTTTAAAAAGAAAAGATAAAAGGTAACAAAAAAATGAGTATATTGTATAGACTAAAATTTAAATATGTAATTAACCCTTTGTCTCTTTCTTTTCCTTATCTCATTCCCTTAACAAAAGTATGCTTAATAAAATAGTACCTGATGTCTTAAGATTGAGAGGTTATTGGGAAAAAAGGAAGGATAATGTGACTCTTAGCAATGGCTTTGTTGCCTTTAACATAAGAAGGAATCCAGAATTAAGGAGTCCTGGCAATTTTGTGGAATGAAAGGAGTTAGGTTATGGAAATTGTGTTGTGCATGATTTTGACATTACTGAAATTGAAGGAGTGTTTAGATTTTTGAATTATTTGTGGGTTTCAGAAACCTTGGATTTCAAATTCCTGTTGAAGCCCAAGGACAGCAATGCACCTTGTTTTGTTGAGGAGGGTCCAAGCCGCCTGCTTGTTGGGGGAGCATTGGAAGAGGATGCCAGGCTTGCATTGTTTAGGCTTGAAAGCGGTGAGGTTCTTGAGTATCAAGTGTTTGTCAAAGCAGACAGGGTTTCTCCATTTGACCTTGCTGCTAGTTGGAGGGCTTATCAGGATAATTTCCGGCCTTCATCTGTGAGATGGATTCCTGATGTCAGCATAAATTCAGCACCTCAGACAGGTGGTGAGGTAAAAAAAGCAAAACAATCCTTCTTGGAACCTTCATTTTACTTTGTAATCCACTGTTTCACAGAATGTTAATCTTGTTCTGAGGTTTGAGATAGTATGCACATGTGGGATGCCTTGCACTTAAAGCCTCACCTTTTTCTAAACAATAATTTTCAAATAGTGCCAAAATATTGGTCAGTTTGATATTCTATTTAATTTTTCCCTTGATTGTTCAATATGTGATATGTAATCAGGCGTTTTCTTCAATTGCAACTCTGTAGTATTTTTCTAATCTGAGGGGGATTCTACTTGCAATGTTTATTGTCAAGCTTCAAGTGATTTAGACTTACTTTATTTTTTGGTCCAGAATGGTTCTTCTGTGGGTTTGGAACTTGATCTTGAGCATTATGTTGTCCCAACTCCAGCAACTTCTGCAAATACAGCCCATGTATACGCAGCTAACTTGACAGAGAATCCAAGGTCACTTGCTAGTGGGTCTAGCAGCAATTCATCTCCCATCAAGGTTTTACTTTCAAAACTGCATTCTATAGTTATATTATATTTTCTAAATGGACTATTAGCTGTACAGCTTATTTTTGTGAGGATAATTTGACTAATTAGAAACATAAATCGGTCCATTGTTATCCCTTCAATAAATTTTAAGTGCTTACTTTCAACCTGTTCACTTTTTCACCATGAATCCTCACTCTTTTTTTGTAATGTATCTGCAATTGGATGTATATTAGAGTTTATTTGGTTCAAGATTGAACATGCCTTCTGTGCTCCATAATTTTGATTATCAGACAGATGCTTGATATTATAATAATGTGCAAATTTGGTGCTTTCTCATGAACCTTTATTTTTCTATATTTGTAGTGGATAAGTAACAGTATTACGTAAAATTAATTCTTTTAAGAATGAAATGAAATCTCTTCTGTTTGTCGACATCTATGACTAGCAGGCAGATGATTAACTCTACTTGACTTGACTCTCTCTCTCTTTGATATATATCTTTTTGTCCTTATGAGTAACAAATAACAGAGGTATGGGATGTTTAAAATGAAAAATGGCACTTCAAACGTTAGAGGAAATACATAAGGAAGTAAGCTACTAGGTTACTATTTAACTCTGGGAAACAGAAAAACATTAAGCTGAAACCTTGTATTTCTAAGATAATAGAGGTTCTTTATAACAAAAAGGAATTAATACAATATATAGAGGAGATATGATATCTCTAATAATAAAGATATAATATGAGATTAAATAAAAATGTTCCTAATATACATCTAAATATTCCTGATTATATAGGATCAACTCCTTGTTTACATAATTATAACAGTTACATTGACTCTTGCTCCTGCAACACATAATTCATTACATCTAATAGGTTATGCTGATGTTCCAATCAGGAGATGGAGGTTATTGTGCCTGATCCATCTAGGACGTTTCAAAGTTCTGGAATGGTTGAATCCAAGTCAGTTGGAACATTTTCGCCTCTCCAAAGGCAAGAGAGTCAGAAGGGACTTTTTGTTGATAGAGGTGTTGGATCTCCTAGACCTGTAAAATCTTCTAGTTCAAATATTTTCTCTGCTGATACCAAGGTTTGTATAAATGATTTCCATTTCTGTTTATTGTTCAAATTTATTGCATGTCAAATAACTTATCATACTGTGAGGTTGTTCACAAATAATTGTTTTGCTCCTTTGCCTTTTTATTGATAGAATTCAATGCCAGCTGCTGCTGGAGCTGTTGCTGCTGCAGCTGTTGCTGATCAGATGATGGGTCCCAAGGAAGATAGACATCTGGCAATTATCCTGGTATTATTCTGGCACGGTGAATATTTAGTTACCGATTCAAATCTTGGTACTTAGTTTCTCTTTTGTTATGGGATGATTTATTTCCTGGTTTCTATTTTGTTATGAGATAATTAGTTTCCTTTAATTAGTTTCTATCTTGTTTAGTTTCCTTTTCTGAGTTATTTTTCGTATTTCCTTCTCATTGGCCAATCTACTTAAGCCTTTGACCTGTAAATGTTTAGGAGCTATCTGAATAATATTTCTTTGTTTCATATCAAAATTTTCTTGAATTGTTCATTACTGTGCTGCACTATTTACTCATCAATATCCATAGTTTTAGTAATTCTCAGTCACTGTTTTTTATTGCTTCTATGTGGAGTTCTAGTTGTAAGTTTAGAAGATATGCCAAAAGCTTGAATTTGGAAATTACTTTTATGTAGGTGGGTCTGCCCGCCCGAGGCAAAACTTTCACAGCAGCTAAACTTACAAGATATCTTCGTTGGTTAGGTCATAATACCAAACACTTCAATGTTGGGAAGGTTGTTCACGTTCTTAAGATCATTCATTTATTTAATCAGTATACTTTGACCTAGTTATAAACTGGAAATACATCAATTGTCATGTATGAACTTTGAAGATTAACAAACTTATTTATTTATGTTGCAGTACCGTCGCCTTAAGCATGGAACAAATCAGGTAATGTTTATCTGTGAAATCATTACGCCTTCTCATTTAATGATTATCTGCATAACTACATATATTTAATAGCACAAAAGTTATCATCATTGCAGAGAAATGTTGTCTCACTTATCTAGTTGTTGCTTTATTTTCATTGCATGTAGTACTATATACTCATGCATGATACTGATTATCATAAGAATATCTGGTTCATGGTAATGCAGAAAGTATAGGGTGAAAAAAGTGTGGTAGAAAGTTCCGATACCATTTGATAAGAACCTTAGTAGAATTTCACCATAGCTGTCATTGTAGTTGGAGGTCAAGTGACTTGAAGAAAATTCCGTTATATTCAACAGAAGAAATTGGAATTCAATTGAATAGTTGATCCAGCTCCACCACCGATGAAATATTGTGTAGGAATGTGACATTTTGTGCCTAAATGGGTATGTTTGCAGCATTACTCGTTTGACAAAGTGGGTCTGGAAGGACATCTAGTTTGAATAGCTAGGGAATTTACATTACAGAGAAATCTACAGTTGTTTATGCTTAGGGACTTCATGATGATTTTAATGGGGTGCTGGTTTTCGTGATTTTATACCTAGGGAACGAGTACGATGCCAAAGCGTCATGCATAGGTGGCAGCATTTCACATTCAGAAAGAACGAAATTGAAGTAACAATCTGTTCTATTATGTTCTCCTCTGTTCCATCCCTTTTTGATGGAATCAAAATGTAGCAACTTTTAAAACCCCCACCCCAATCTCCTATTTTGTAAATTCACCAAAAATTGAGAACAAAATTCATGTGTAGATTCTGTGTTTGTCAAGTGCTACTGTAGATTCTGTTCAGGTGTAAGGTGTTCACTATTTTTTTTTTTTTTAAATAATTGTTTGACCTTTCATTGGTAGATAATAGACATTGGCTTGAATTAGTAAGTGAGCATTTCAATTTATTCATCCTTAAAACAGGTATTCACAAGGACACACTTATTAATGAGTCCAAGTCACTTGACCTAAAATCTTAGTTTTTAAGCTGTGGGAGACAAAAAAAATGTTTTTATAACACACCCTTTCAAATGAAATCCCTGTGGGATTGAAATGTGGACCAAATATATTGTTACAATTTCGTTTTGCTGAACTTGAATCTGTTATATTGAGCTAACACTCCAAGAATGAATTTTATTATCCTATCATCATTGATGAGGCACATAGTATACTAATACTAATTCTCTGCCTTTCATTCTTCCAGACTAACACTCAAAACAAATATCAAATGTTAGGACTTTAGCACAAGAGGAGAGCCCAACCCAAAAGACTAGACCTTTAGGTAGGAGAGCCTTAAAGCTTAAGTACCACATCAGGAAGCTCATCCTAATCAATGTGGAACTCCCAACATGATTCCCTTTCTAAATGATATGTTCTGGAAATCAAAATGTTGCACCACTAGTCTCATGTTTTCTTGGGAAATCTTAATCATGTCATTCTTCTCTGCAGTCTGCTGATTTCTTTCGAGCTGATAATCCTGAAGGAATGGAGGCACGCAATGAGGTAGTTTTTATCTATTTTTTATAATTATATAATTTAGTAGATTAACTGCAAGTCTGTGATAACTGACCTAGTAAAACCTATAGCTTTCATGCTATGCCATAATTGTTTACTATTACTAATTATTTAAAATTCTGTGATTGTTTGCTACTATATTTTGTTGAATCGTTCCATGGGACTATATTCTTTCTTGAATCTTTTTCTTTTAACAAATTATTTTGTCATCGGGCCTTTCAAGGAAACCAAACTAACTGTTTTTTTTTTTCCTGAATCATCCATGCCACTGTTTCTTGAACAAAAGTATTATTTATCATGTGCGAATATTCTATATGATTGGTAATTACAACATAGTGCAAGACCTCAAAAGGGATGGGAAATCAGACGGTGAAAAACAGGGGGTTGACATAGTTTAATCCTTTTTTTCTATGTACAAGGGTTAATGTTATAACGCTAAGACTCTGATTTATTTTTAATATGTCTGTTAATATAAAGTAACACCACCCAGCTAATCTAGAATAAATGAAACAAAAGAAAAAATCATATTCGCAGGCATCACCATGTTTAGACCGTGTTAACCTTCAATATAATGTTACTTCAAATATTTGATTCACAATGTTGCTCATAAAGTTGACCCCACGTTGACCCTTTCTCTGTGTACATAGTTTTAATATATCACGTGCCATTAGGTAGCAGCACTGGCTTTTGAAGATATGTTCTCTTGGATGCAAGAAGGTGGCCAGGTAAGTTCATTTTTGTTATTTTAATGTGTTCTTTCATATTATTTTGCTAATTTTTAATTTTGATTTAGGTTGGGATATTTGATGCCACAAACAGTAGCAAGGAACGAAGAAATATGCTGATGAAATTGGCTAAAGGAAGATGCAAGGTAGTCAAAGATGGAACTGGAAATAGAATATGATATTTAATTTTGAACTCTTCTGATCCATATTTGTGTTTTCATTGTAGATAATCTTCCTTGAAACAATATGCAATGATGTAAATATAATTGAAAGGAATATTCGTCTGAAAATTCAGCAAAGTCCTGATTATGCAGAAGAGTAATGTTTCATTTAAAACCTGTGATATTTTGATGCCTATGTGGATACACATGCAATTAACTTTCTTTTGCAGGCCAGATTATGAGGCTGGATTGGAAGACTTCAAAAATCGTCTAGCAAATTATGAAAAGGTACGTGTATACCATACCATGTTCTTTTAATGACTGTTCAAGCTGAGGTTTTTCCTTAACTAATGTTGATTCCATGCACCAGGTTTATGAAACTGTAAATGAAGGATCTTACATAAAAATGATTGATATGGTCAGTGGACATGGTGGACAAATACAAGTAAGCTCAATGTTTATTCCTTTGTTTCATTGAACACAATCCTTTTACACAGTTGATTGTTGGGTTGGCTAGTCAGAGATTGCATTCGAAAGTTTATTGTCCGTATAGTAGCTGTTATTTGATAGTTGAAGGGGATAGAATGAAGTAATACTATACAAGAAATCTGTGATGGGATTAGCATGTGTTGATAATTGTAGAAGATGAAAAAATGTTAAAAAATATGTAGTTCAGCAGCATATTGAATGTGTTCTTTCCCTTTCCCTGCGTGCATGTCCTTGAGTTTTGCTCTACCCATTTAGTTTCAATTGTGGCTTTGATTTGTTAATCGTTAATAACTTCTGTCTTTTGGTCTAGGTGAACAATATTAGTGGCTACCTTCCTGGACGAATTGTCTTTTTCTTGGTAAGCTTTTTTTAAATGTAGTTAAATACCAAAATTACAGTCGAAGATTGGCATACATGCACAAAACAAAATAAACAATTAAGTTGATTAATATACTTACCTGACCCAATATTGACAAAATGTAAATGACCTATCACTCCGAACTTTTATCCTTTGAAGGTACAAAGTTCCTTAAAATTAACCCACATTATGTGATGTAAATAATTTGGTTGGTCTTATGTGATTAAATGCATAATTGAGCTTTCACAATTGGCCTTGTGGAAAGCCAGTACAATGCTTTTTTTAGTGGCCAGGGTCTGACTTTATCGTTTATTGGTCAGATGCAAGATGCAAGAATCTTCTAAAAATCAAGAGAACATTTTTATGATACTTTCCTTATAACTACTCCTCAAATGCAAAGTTCTATTAGCTGAGCTCAAATCCTGAGGACTATTATACTCAATCTGAAAGAACAAAGTGTCTTTTGTTGACTGTAGACAAGATGGATAGCTATTAATTATAAGCAGGTGTTTCTTAAATTTTGTTTTAGGAATAATGCTGGCGACATGATGCAGGAAGTGAAATATTAAATTTAATTGGCCGGGTTAGGAATTCTTGACCAGATTAAGGGTAAAATATTATCGAGTAAAACCATTGTATTTTATGCTTACATAGGGGAGGTTTACAATAATTAATACGTAGCTAATATAATGTCCAAGTTGACTCATGTTAACTTCATGGAACATGAAATACGCAAAACCCATGGATGCTGGAACTAAGCTAATTAATTAGTTTTTTATCTTCAATCGTACATGCATGTCAATATTCCTGGAAAATGTTACTGAGGAAATAGCACTGCTCAGTCTGAATTTGACTTAAATGGACATGCTCTTCTTGGTGAATGGTTATAAAATGAAAATGGTTTTTATAGAAGATTAATGATAGTTGAAAAAGTGATATATTTTAGAAAACCAATATCTACGAAGCTATGCATAGACTTTGTGTCAATGGTAACTTTTTTATGTCTATTTAATTTTCATACATTTCTATGAACCTCAATTTATGTGCTGCAGGTAAATACACATCTTACTCCACGCCCAATATTACTTACTCGACATGGAGAAAGTCAGGATAATGTGAGAGGCAGAATTGGAGGAGATACTGCAATAAGGTATTTTCTTAGTTTTGAAAGAGAGATGAATATAAATCAGTATACGAACAATTTGACCACTGTTTTTATTTATTAACAAATACATTGTGGAAAGTGGGGTTTCATTATTTGAACCTTTAAGATTCCCTGTCTTCTTTTTCTTCAATCTTCCCCTCACCCCTTTCAATTGTAGAAATAAGGCTTGTGACTTCTAGTGTAATTTCACATTTGGTTTCTGAGGGAAGACAAAGGGTTATTAGTTAATAAATTCAGGGACTTTCATACATGTTTGAAATGGTAAAATAGTTCTAATGTTTGAATGTTGGCTCAGTACTCTCTTTTCTATGTGATATCTGACATTTTTTAGAATCAATTTTAATATTTGGCTGAATTCCTAGAGCTCTATGCAATTTGTTGTTACAGTGAGGCTGGGGAACTTTATTCAAAGAAACTTGCCAATTTTGTTGGAAAGCGTCTCAAATCAGAACGAGCTGCTTCTGTAAGCTTTATCAACTGTATAGATTCAATCTCTGTCATTTTCCTTGAAATTCAATGCTCAAACAAAGTTTATGCTTGAAGCTATTATCCTTCTACGCTTGTATGGCTAAGTACTTGTCTGCTAAATCTGCATATAACATTTACGTTGAACTGTGTTCTAGTGCCAATGATTATAGGAATCTGCTAAACAGCATGTATAAATATAAGCAAGTGTTAAAGTGATGGGTGATTTGTGGTATTTTGTAACTGGTTTGTCTAGATTTGGACTAGCACACTACAACGAACAATTCTCACAGCAAGTCCAATTGTTGGGTTTCCTAAGGTAACTGTCAATCTTAAGCTTATTTTTGTGTACTGTAATGTTATTTATCTCACAAGAAATAGGTTCACAAATTTACACATTATGACCTGCTATCTATATGTTAGATACAATGGCGTGCACTTGATGAGATAAATGCAGGGGTGTGTGATGGTATGACATACGCTGAAATCAAGAAAAACATGCCAGAGGAATATGAGTACGTTGCAAACTTGTACTCTCTTTCTTCTTTGCAAGTGAATGCAGCTAAATGTATCAGATATCAAATAAGCACAGTGTGAAACTTCTATTGTTTTGGGGTTAGAATATAATTAAGTCGTGGCTATTATCCACCCCTCTTCCTTTCATATTACAGGTCCCGCAAGATGGACAAGCTTAGGTATCGTTATCCTCGTGGCGAGTCTTACTTGGATGTTATTCAAAGGTACATTTTATGTTATGAACATTATTTAGCTCCTTGCTTCAACTTGCTTGATGCAAATAACTCCAGTTTTACTAATAATACAGGTTAGAACCTGTAATTATAGAGCTTGAGCGACAAAGAGCACCTGTTGTTGTGATATCTCACCAGGTTCTACACAAGACATTAAGCTAAATCCCTGCTTCTATGGTTGACTTGTTCTAGTCACTGAGGTTTTCCGATACTTTCTAATTGCAGGCAGTTTTGAGGGCACTATATGCATATTTTGCTGACAGGCCTTTGAATGAAATTCCGCATATTGAGGTTAGCTGAACTTCTATCATATATGTTCATTAGATGGTTGCATATGAAACATGGAGTTGAATGATGCTTTGGTCTAATTGACTTGGTTGCAAATATTTAAAGAACAACGAATATGGCCTCACAATTCTTGATAAGAAAAGGAGAAAACACAATATCATTAGTCTTGATGTTACTATTCTCCAATCAGATTTGGAGTTTTATCTTGGTAATACTTTATTTAATGAAATTATTTTATGGCAGTGAAACTTCAAAGTTGATTGGAGAACAATGGCTTATATTGCATAAGTTTTCTTTATACAAAATGATGCATAGACACCAAGCTGGGACACGTCTTTTTAAATAACATGTTCCGTGTCCGACACACATCAGACACTGACACGCGTACGACACTCATACGACACGTGTCGGTGAAGTGTTCTATTCAAAAGACATTTTCTTGGATACCTGACCATTCTAACACAGTTCTAATATAATTTTAAAAGGGACTAATACAATAGTTTTTTAAATCTCAAATTTACTATAGAGATAAGAAACAATTCATATATATAATCAGAAATATTTAAATTATATATGTTTCTTTTCACTTTTTGGATTTTAGAAAGATGAATTAGATTCATTTTTTTGTTATATTTGGTTAATCTTATTCATAGATGATTTTTTAATACATAAATCTTAATTGTCAATTCATATAATTTATAGTGATGTAATATATAGATTCATGTCTCCGTGTCTTATATTTTGGAGATTACATGTGTCTTCGTATCCATGTGCATGTTCATGTCTGTGTCTGTGTTGGTATCCGTGTCTGCGTTGTGTCCGTGCTACATAGGCTACAACATGTCTAGAGAGAATCAATCATTTCTATCAATGTGTACAATCTCAAGTACTAAATCAAAGAAGAGTTTACAAAGCATAAACTACAGTTTCTGGTTGATAAATGGAATGAATATTGCCTTACTTGTACTTCTATTTACTTTTTCTTTACAAATTTTGGTGGTGTTCATCATGTCAGCTGGATAAATGATCACTTGGTTAATGATGATGAATATGGTGAAGATATCTAACTTGAGATTGTGATTTCCAGGTTCCTCTTCATACGATAATTGAGATACAAATGGGAGTCACTGGTGTCCAAGAAAAAAGATATAAACTAATGGACTGAAATGAATTAAAGAAAAGTTGTTTTTCTTTTACTATACTTCAACTACGCCCACAGAACCAATTATCCATTCTTCTGATTTCAATTTATTGGCAAAATGTAATATTATCCTTAATGGACTACATTGTTCAAAAATACCATTTTGAAGGCAAGTTACGCTCTTCAAGTTCAATATTGTTTCACTTCAACTGTAAATGACATATCTTTCACAAATATTATATACAGTTAATACACACGTGATACTATTCTAAGTGTAATGTGATAATTCTTTTATTCTTTTTTTGTAAATACTACTGGGAGGAGGAATAAATGCTATTCATTTATGTTATAGTTTTAATATTATTGGACATGTTAAAACAAATTTCTTTATATACAATTTTAGGTGAAAAAATGGGGAATTTCTTTATGAGTTAAAAATAGCTTATATATAAATTAGAATAATAATTTAAAAATATTATGTCAGAAAATTTTTATGAATTAGTTTATAAATGTAGAAGTTTATTTCATTTTTCTTTTAATTTCCTATTCTATAATCTTAACCTTTAGTCCTTTAATAGAGTATTATTCCCAGTTTTGCATATCATTCCCTGCTCTTTTGATATGAATTTATCTCCTCTAAACTAAGTAAATGTAAAGTGGACAAGATGATTTTGATGTTAATTTTAATTAAAGTACTTTGCAATCTTTAAATGATTTTAAATCAATGGTTCATAGGTCTTTGTTTTTATATCTTTAGTCGGTTTACATGGATTAAATATAGTAGGGTTATGAATTTCATTCTTTTTAAGCGTTTAACTAATTTTTTTTATGATATTGTGTAGAGGTTAATATATGTTGTATTCTGTAAATGTAAATATTTTGATAGACATATTTATCTTTTTGTTATTTTTTTTATCATTGTTATCAAACGCTGCTTTTAAATCTTTATTAGCAAATGGTAGCTTTATTATAAATAATGTGCGATCTTTGACATTCATAATTTTTTTCTAAAGTTTAATATTTTAGTTTTTATTGTCATCACAATACTTTATAGAATGGTAAACTGACTTGCATATGCTTTATATTGGTTATTGTTTTAAATTATTAAAAAGTTCTAAATGTATTAGCTAACTAGATGGTTTCATTTTTTTTTAAAGATGTTTCTTTTATTACAATTTTTTTTCTTTTTATTATTGGATATCTAAGTTTATTCATATCTTTAAGATATTTTAAACTACTTTAGTTATTTGACTGTTATATTTAATTATATATTGCATTTAAAAAAATACAAATTTTTATTTTCTCTTTTTATTATTGGACATCTATCAAGTTCATTTATATATTTAAGATATTTTAAACTATTTTAGATATTTGACAGTTATATTTAAATTATGTATTGCGCTTAAAGAAATACAAATTTTTATTTTATTGAATTAAATATATTTTAGAGCACACATTTTATCTTTTTAATATTTTTATTTATTATTTACTTTTTATCTTGTAAAAATATCTTACTCTTAATTTATTCAAAATTAAGTAAATCTTTAGTTTATTAAACAATATAAAAAATTATCTTTTATTTTTTCGTTAGTTCATATTTTCGTTTTATTTGAAAGTGCATTTTTTCATTTTCTCTTAACAGTTTTACTCATTTGATATCTACTATATTCTTTAAAATTTCTATAGTACATTCCCTCTTATTATTTGGAAAAATAATAAATATTTTAGTTGTCATGATATTTCAATTATATATAATTATTTTTTTTCTGTAATTACTTAACATATATAAAATTATTACTGGTACTTTATTTTTATGTTCATGTAAGTATCTTTCTTAATACATAACATTAAAGAAAAGAATATAAATAAGCTTTAATAGACAGACTCGTATATCTACTATTCCATACAAATAAAAATAATATACAAATTTCATACATGATAAAAAGTAATATGAATTTTTATTTCTAAGACAAAAATAAATATATTCAAGTGGACTCATTCTGTGTCATCACTAACTTCTCATATTGTTTTATTTTTTTCTATTTGAAGTCTAGATATTTAATTAATTGAATATTTATAAACTCTCTCACGGCTAAATCTATCCATCAAATGCACCACTATAGTAAAATCCTTTTCTTTTCTTAGTAGAATGTTTTCACATCTATTATTGTGTCACAGAGTAGGCACTCCCAGCACATGTGATCATGAAAAGAAAAGTAAAAAGAAAATAAAAAAGGAAAATTTTATTTTCTCTTGTTTAATTGTAGTTTAAATACACATTTGATGAAAAGGAGGGATATACAAAAGCGAACGTAATCTTGTCTTTTAAATACAACAAAATACGTCATTCTCTTTTTCTTCTCAAAATGGTGAAAAACAAAAAAGTATGAATTTAAGAAGAGTTTTTTTTTTTTTCATGTTATT
>Ga0209489_107398_pt1 | contig 16419 bp, 9 predicted proteins | sample SiratrowhiteBW_FD_187527 | JGI IMG/M metagenome (GOLD analysis project Ga0209489, IMG submission 187527) | Root nodule microbial communities of legume samples collected from California, USA - Siratro white BW (SPAdes) (version 2) | ecosystem: Host-associated > Plants > Roots > Nodule | place: USA... | reverse complement strand
ATAATAATAATAATAATAATAATAATAATAATAATAATAATAATAATAATAATAATAATAATAATAATAATAATAATAATAATAATAATAATAATACAAAAGCATAGGATTAAGTACTAGAAATTAAAGCATCTTCATTACATGGATTATATATCGATCATTAGATTAAAACTTAATTATTATAAGACTTTTTCATTAGAGTATGTTGACATCTGATTAAAAAAAAAAGTAAGACTCAAGTTCATAAAAAAAAAAAAATTGTTGTCAAAAAAATATTCATCTAATAAATAAAATATTAATGAAAATTTAGATTTTATAAAACTCTTATATTGCAAAAAAAATTAAAAAGTGGAATACTATGAGGTCAACCTCATAAAAATTAAATTAAGATATGGCAAAATGATTTCTCCCTTAAAGAGGCTTAATTAGAATTAGTTCTTAAGATTTTTACATTAAATATAATTTAAAATATGACTTTAAAATAGTAACCGAAAAGATTATATATATATTAGTTCATTCAAAATTAAATTCTTAGTGACTATTTAATTTTCATTTTTTTAAATTTCTGATAAATAGTAGTTTATTTCTTAACACTTTGTTAACTCATTTTAGAAACTTCTTTTAATGGGTGATCAAGATTTCTTGAAATTTGAATTAGAGTTAAAAATATGTATTTTTTTTTAACTTATTTTAAACTTTATGAGAGTTTAATTATTGAAAAAACACGATTATGTTATCAGAATAAATATACTCGACATATATTATAATCTGTCCTTTTTTTTTATCATCATGAGTTGCACTTCTTAAAGTTGATGAATAATGATTATATTGATCAAAGCTGAATGATTAGACAGCAGAAGATATAAAATGTTGGTTTAACGAGATTTTCAATTCTTAATTTACTCATGTCTTCCATTCTTAACTAGTTGAATCCTCAATTATTGTCGATATATGGTTTTAAAACTGCTATAATTTTGATTGCTTTCTCACTTTAGTGTCCAACACTCTCCTAAGATTATACATATTTAAGTTTCGAGGAGTTCATCAACATTTTTGCACAAGTAAAATTGAAAAAAATGGTTTGTTTTTCAGTCAGATCATCAAATTGTAATTTTGAATTTTACCCTAGGTATTAGAAAAATGAAAGGATTGTTTATAAAATTAAGCAGTACTATCTATATTTGTTAAAAAATTCAGAAAAAAAAATATCGAAAAAATCTGAAATACGATAAGAGATGAATCAATTTATAACAAAAAATAACACCATCTTAAATTCATAATCTTATAAAACATTAAATCTGTGAATATTGTTCAACTTTCTAATACCTAATACCTAACAACCCTTGTAAATATAATGAAAATTCTGACATAAAAAAAAGACTGTAGCTGCATTAAACAGCACATACTAGGTTAGATAAAGTGTTGGTTATGAAGTTAGAAAATGTCATATTTACATTATCTTAGCAGAATCTTTCTCTAAACACCACACCAAATAACTTATGGCTTCTCTTTTTTGTGATTAGTGGAGAAACCTTGTATTAGTAAACAACCAGGGAAGGTTTATATATCCAACAACCCATTAGCTCTCATCTTTTGTCTTTTCTTTCTTAGAATTATAAAGTAATAATTAGAAAAATATAATATAAGAACTGCACTTAATCATATTCTCTCCACTTCTGCATCCACATAATTTGCTAGCCCTTCTCTTTCACTTCCTTTTCCCACATTCGACTAATTTGCTCAGCACAAAGCGAGATCATCTTCCTCTTTAATTGGAATCTTCTCCTTTTCTTTTCCAAATACAAAACAATTGAATAAGCGCAAAAGCTTCACTTTGAATTCCAGTGACAAAAAAATTAATTGCGAGATAATGAACACTAATGGCAAATTTCACGAAGACTTTGACAAAGAATCTTAAACAGAAAAAGAAAATATTTCACTCTCTTCTGACTCATGAACTACTTTTTTTCCCAGACTAGGTTTCCACCAAGAGCTGAGTTGAAGAATATTTAATTAAGGAATTCATTTCTACGATAGATACTCTTCTGAGCATACGAAACTCCATTAACCTGAAAATAAAAACCTGGCCACTTAATTTAAAGTGTATAATTATCTGAGAATCATATCATTCCTTAAACTATTTCGCGAGGAAGCAACCAGATTGTTGGTTATTGTTTTTTTCTACAATAAATTACAGCTGAATATTTCTTCAAAGGAGTAATACTTATTGTTACCATATTTGCTGTTACATACTTTGGTTAGTTGGCTAAATAACAATCCCTATATCTTTCAGTTTGAGGTTAAAGAGCAATGCTATAGTTATTGAGTCTTAACTGATTCATAAGGTTGGCAATGGCGTGGGGCCAAACTTTCAATCTTCCTCACATTATCTGGTTCCAAGCAATCAAACGTGAGGGCGAAACGTGGAGCAATTTGAGCCAGTGCTTTTTTTTCTCTCCTGTCAAAGTGAGTGAAAAGTAGTCTATTAGCACACTGTAAAACTCATGATTAATCAGTAGGGAACGACACTGAAATTTCCTTCAAGACCAAAAAACTGAGATAATAATTAAGTTAGTATGCGGGCCATTTTGACAGATATGGTGAAACGAAATGTGAAAAGTTTCTTTCCAGCTTAACTTTATCAGCACTGCAAACATGCTGTTGAAGCGTCATTTTAAGGAATTGTGGTTTATAAATAACGAGCATATACATTATGTTGGGTCATGGAAATAGTCTCCTGTTAACTTATCTATTCTGCAGAATCTACAATTTTTTATAGGTGCAGTTTCCTACGTCTAAGGTATCTTGTTTGAGTCAAATCAGCTTTTTGAATTATAACACAATTAGCTAAAATTAAAGGGAGTACATTATTGAAGCCAATGAGAGAACAAAAGAAAAAAAGGAACGGTGCACATTAAAACAACATGGTACATAGCGTGTGCAGGCAGAATTCTATATTTGAAGTAAGTTGACCAATTGATGTGGAGTGGATCAAGTGGAGGACAAAATGATACAAAATGCCAACTCATTTTGACCCTTCTTAATTTCATCTTTTGTTGGATCCCACCTTTCAACATTGCATGCACTCCCTATGAAATTCAGCTCCTCTTCATTTTTTCTTGAACCAATCCCACCTAAAATATTTTTATCACACTTTTAAGTATAAAGCTATATAACACCGAGTCAGATACTTATACAGATACGACACGGACACAGATAAATAGACAGATTTCATACAAATATCGTATGCGTGTGAGTGTCCGATATACACTACTTAAAATGAAGTATTAGAGCTTCTTACAAAATACATTACTACACTTTAGCTGTCCCAACCCATCATATACCATTTACAGGTAATTCTATTCTCAATGTTAGTTAACTAAGCTGCAGTAAGATCTGTGAAGCATGAATATGACAAGTAAAATCAGATTGGTATTAGTGAGTCTGAGGGGTATTTCCTGATAATCATCATTAATTCCGAGAGTGGAAAAGGACATGAAGGAGGAAGAAAACCACAAATGTTAAAACAAGTAAAGAAATGGTGCCCCTACTCATGGTTACTTGGAGCAAGACACTTTTAGGGTCTTCTTCTTTCTATCCCTGTATGATTTGATGTTCCAATGACAGCATAGAGTTGAGACATAAATCTCATTAATCATTATGCTGATTCTTGAGCAGTAACACAACAATGATCGCCATGTAATCTTAGATGGCATGCTAACCACAAAGCTTTTGGTTATGGGTCGCATTCATCAGTTTGCAGATAGCATTCCATAATTGCCGCCAGAACCCTCTCATCCTTTTACCTCCACCATTAAGTATGTGTATTATTACAGCCTTTACTTTTATCTTACTAACCAAAAGAATTCAAATAAAACTCGAATGTTTTTATGACATGTATGAAATATATTGGACGTATGCAGACAAGATTTATATATTGATTTGTAACAGAACATTGTCAAAGGTGTATATGTCACCCAGTTACCAAGATTTTTAATCTCGTCTAAAAATCAGGTTCCTGTCGTATGTAGATGATGGTCTTTCCAGTTAGGGGAGATTCCAAAGACACACATTAACTAAACTTATATAAGAGTTCCAATGACTTTATGAATTTTCTTCATTCTCATTGAATGTAAAACTTAAATTCAGACTCGGATTTCTTAAAAAGTTTATTCTCTAAATCATTTTTCTTTTCTCCATATATATATTTAGGATTCGAACATGATAACTATCTATCATTTATAAATTAATATCATTTTTGTTATTTATTTACATACCACTACTTTATTGTACTTCTTTTATCTTTTTATACGAAAAAATAATAAGTATAGAATATAATTTTTTTTTAAGTTACAGTTTGAAAGGAGCTCTTTGGGAAGAGGGTCCATTTTGCTGCCCCGCAATAATTTCTAATTTTAATAATTTATGTATATTTTATATATTTTTGGTTTTGTTAATTTTATTTTTACATCAATAAAAAAAATTTCAATTGATACATATATTAAGAGGTGGAGTTTAAGTCTAACTTTAACCTTATTAAACCGGCTTGTAAGGTGAGATTTACACTTATTTATAAACTATTTGAAATGTCTTATCTCTAATCGACGTGGAATTTCCAGCATATTCTTCACATTGAGATTGCTCAACTCGTGCGTGAGACTATATTATTTAAGGATGGTCCGATAGCGGGTGACCCAAGAATCGTGTTAAGATAAGCTCTGATACTATATTAGTGAAGTTTAAGTCTAACTCAACCTTACAAAACCGATTTATAAAATAAGTTTTGTATTTATTTATAAATTATTGAAAATTTTTATCTTTAGTTGATGTAACATCTTGAACCATATATCTCTTTCATATTTGTGTGAATAGTATAACAATAATTAATATAGTAATCGCCAAAAAAAAACTTTTTACGTGAAAAATATGAAGACTGTGAGTGAGATAGATGTTAATTCTGACAAAGTCTCGTATATTCGTGGTTGTGACTATTTTTTTCATTAAATGGTTCAAGATTCAAATTGTGCTGGTAGAAACTGCATATATGGATGCTTAAATCATTTGCCTATATTAGCTCTACTTAATCTTTTTAATTTAGTTGAAAAACTATCGTTTTATCTTTTCATTTGTAAGAGTGATGTTTTGTATTTATTTTTCATCCTAATCTTCTATGCCCTGGTTTTAAATATTTCGAGAATAAATAACGATCCTTTCAAACTAGTACTAATTAAAACAAAATCTACTTAACACGTGTTCTAAAATATTGAAGTCAATCGAAAAGAAAAATTTTAAAAACTAAACTTTAGATCTAATTTAATGTTATAAAATTAATTTTTAAATAAATTTTTATCGAAATAAATATATATTTTATAAATACTTTAGACATTTATTTCACATTTTTATGAATAAAGATTTGATGGTTGATATTTATTATTTTATTTTTTTCATCTCTTTTTATTAGTATAATAAATGTATTTATGTGGGTGTTAAATATCATTTTGCTATTAGTATCCGGTGGAGGCACCAGAAATGGAGAATTGGAAAAGAAAAGAACTCTCCCTGTGAAAGTTTAGACTGTGAAAGTTTTCCAATTGAAGTCTCCCTGCCCGCCATGCCCCACCATCCATTTGTTAATTGATCCATCTCATGCCTACCCTACCACTGCACTTCTTCACTCACTCCTTTTTCCTTTCTCATTCTGCAACCAAGTCAACCTACCACTACACTCTCATCTCCTACACCCTATATATACACACACCTCATCTCACCTCATCTCACCACAAACCAACAATTCTGATCTCTTGGTGGGGTATGGATAATAACGACGAAATCCCCTCAACACCTGCAACCCCAGGCACTCCTGGTGCACCTCTTTTTGGTGGTTTCACCAATGGCAGGAATAGGACTAACAGCAACAGCAAGTCCCTCCTCAAGAGTTGTAGGTGCTTCACTGTCGAGGATTGGACCATCGAAGATGGAGCCTTACCTGCTGTCTCCTGTTCATTGCCAGCCCCTCCTCCCGTCCCTCTTGCAAGAAAGGTTGGTGCCGAGTTCATAGGGACCTTCATTCTCATGTTCGCCGCCACTGCCGCCGCCATTGTCAACCAAAAGACAAACGGCTCTGAGACCCTCATAGGGTGTGCTGCCACCACTGGTCTCGCCGTTATGATCGTCATCCTCGCCACCGGCCACATCTCCGGTGCTCATGTCAACCCTGCTGTCACCCTTGCCTTTGCTGCATTGAAGCACTTCCCTTGGAAGCACGTACGTATATAACTCTCGTCATTATATATTCCTTATCTTTGTTAGTTATTTCATTGATATGTAATGATTAACTGTAGGTGCCTATGTATATTGGTGCACAAGTTTTGGCATCTATTTGTGCCGCATTTGCTCTCAAAGGGGTTTATCACCCTTTCATGAGTGGTGGAGTCACCGTTCCTTCCGGAGGATATGGTCAGTCTTTTGCTTTGGAGTTCATTATTACCTTCAATCTCATGTTCGTTGTCACTGCTGTCGCCACCGACACCAGAGCTGTGAGTCTCCTTACATGTTTTTTATTTTATGTTCCATGATGTCTGACAGATGATGACAGAGGAACAGTTTTGTTTTAGAGGGGAAAAAAATCACTTTTGGTACTTCCATAAGCTTTTAGACACTCCTGTGCCACATAAATTTCAACAAATTTAAAACACTGAATTTTAAAATATGTTGACACCATCAAAATTTATACTAACTTTATTTAATATTTTATGATTATGTAGAGCTGTTAAATGGATGTTAGAGAATACGTGAATTGTTATTATTTATATATTGAAAAGAATTGTTCTTTATGAAAATTGATTCTATTGATAAGGAGTGGACTTTTATCTTTTACACTGAAGTTATTTCAAATCTCGGTCTATGCATGAAAAATGAAGGCGAAGTGAGAGGGGTGGTGCCATTTGGGCGACAAATCCAGAAAATATTATTGTTGTGAAAGTGAAAGGAAGAGATACGTTGGGTGTTCTGAGCCACATGAAAGTTGTTCGTATGTGAAGTTGTATATAATAAGTTTATGCTTAATTTGCAGTGAGATTATTATGCTTTGTCCGCGTTCGAAGGATTTGGAATCTTGCTGCTTTGCACTACACAATAATATTTTCCTGCTTTGAGCATAAAACACTAACATCACCACCCTTATTTAACAATAAAGCACAGATCTAGAAACGTACAATTACCGGGAATAAATAACACTTAATACGTAGCAGGTCCCCTGCAGCAAAACAGAGTTGACGCCTGTTTTAGGAAATAAAGTATGGTACACAAAGTGAAAGCGTTGTAATTTTATTTTATTTTTCAAATGTTTTCAAACTATACGATTTGCATGTGTGAGAGACGTAGAAGTTGGGGTGGAAAATGATAGAAGGGTGTGCATGTATCTGTATTTGTATGTATAACAATATATAGGAATTCCATGCATGTGCAGCAACTGCTTTGATTGAAGAAAGTCCGTGATCGATGATAAGATTGATTGATTATTATTGGTATGCAATTGCAGGTGGGAGAACTCGCGGGAATCGCGGTGGGAGCCACCGTCATGCTCAATATACTCATAGCAGGGTATGTATGTCACCGTATATGTCTCTGATCAGTACTCACGGTACCTAAAAAGAAATAGTAAAAATTACTACACAAAACAAATTTACGAAATTGTTCTGCTTATTTACACGTAACTATAATCACTTAAAAACTAATCTGAAATTAGTACATGAAACATTTTTTTAATTTTATTTATTGGAGAGAATAAATTGATTTTTTTTATAATATTAAAAATTAAATAGAAAACGAGAAATTTAAATAACTGATAAAACTTTTCTTACAAAATTCAAAAGTAAATAGTAATTTTGAAGAGAAAACTAAAATGATTAACCTTTCCAATTTCAAATGTTAATTTAAAGATTTATGGTACGTTTAGTATACTTAAATTCTGAGAAATAGTAACTTATTTTTAAACATTCCGTATCATGAAAACAAATAATTCTTTTTTAGATATAATAAAGTGAACCAATTATAAAATTCCCACAATTTTAAAATCACCCATAACTTTTATTAAAGAAATATGCAGAGAAAAAGAGAAGAGAGATTTTAATACATTTTTCTATTTTCTTCAGAAAAATAGAGAGGAATTTAGTTTTTTTAGAGTATTTTTAATGGAAGATCTTACACTACTCTTTTCTTAGTATCAAATAGCATATAAGAGATCATCCAATTTTTGATCTAATGGTATATTTGAGTTTAAGATTTTAATTAAGTTTATGTAAGTCTTACACAGATTTTTTTTAATAGCAGAGCATTTAAAATATAATACTTTTTATTTTAAAATTTTTTAGAGTTTTTATAGAATAATTCATTCTTCCTGATGAAAATATGATCTTTCCCTTTAATACAATATATTATAAATAATAAATCTTATTAAGATTTCCCACTAAAAATCCGTTTAATGATAGGAAGAGAGCAAAATATGTATTTACTTTTGCTTGGATTCATATTAAAATTCCTCTCGACCTCCCATTTGAACCAAATACTCTTATAAGCTGAAATAGACTTGACATACAAGAAGCATTTTTCCCTCTTTTATGTTTAAAGTATGTTTCATGTTCTTTTTCTGTACAACTTCCCATAAGTCGAAATACACTGGACCTAGAAGATGCATGACTGTAAACATTTTAAGTGTATATTTTTTATGTTTCAAAAGTGATTTTTAAAAGCCCAATAGTCACAGGTTCACTTCTGAAATACAATTCTTCTATCCTTAATGAGTTCCAAACATGCCAGTAATCTTCTAAAGCTATGCTTTTCTAATCTCCGCTCGGAAATTATAAAATGGATCGCAAACTAGTTCACCCGTCTCTAAACTGGTTTTGATTTCAGTTACCCTTTCTTTGATAGAGAAAAAAAGGGGGAAGAAAGTTGTAGTACACAAAGGTTGATCTAAAATGTTTCTAGTAAAGCTTAGGGTGATTTCAGCCACTTAAATCTTATGGTGAATATGCCCCTTCTTTTTCTCTTTACGCTTTGGAAACAGAAGCTTTCACTCCATTGTTTCCTGTTAGCATTTTTCCAATTTTCCCAGCCTCATCACCTTGATTGAAAAGAATTCTTTTAACTGCCTCAAAAGCTATTTTTTCAACAAATTACAAAAACAAAGTAGAGTTATCTAAAATTGCCCCTAAAAAGTGAAGTTTGTTAAATATAGTTAACCTTGAATTGCAGGCCAGTATCAGGGGGCTCAATGAACCCAGTAAGAACACTAGGTCCTGCCATCGCCGCAAACAACTACAAAGCCATATGGGTTTATCTGGTAGCTCCCGTACTCGGAGCTTTAGCCGGGGCAGGTACCTACACTGTAGTGAAGCTGCCGGAAGAAGACGATGACGCCAAAGCAAAGGCTTCAGTCAGCTTCAGAAGGTGACTTGTCCCTGCTGTCATCAGTCATCAGACCATCCAAGTATCCAACTAGGACACTGCAACGTGATAGAATGTTTTCACTTTCAAATGAGAATATATAAATATTGTAGAAAGCAAGCAAAAAGAGAAGGGTTTGGTTGGTGGAAATGTTTAGATGTATAAAATGTGAGCTGAAGTGTATGGTGTATTTAATGTATTATGGCAAAAATGAATGGTGTTTGGTGCATAAAAATACAATGTCATTTCCTTTTTGGCTCTCTTTTTACATGTAAAATGAAAAGGAACATAAAGATAGAACTGATTAGTCCGTAAAAATGACCAAGTTCATGTCCAATTAGATAAAACCCTGAAGATATGATCAATTTTAGGGCACACAAGCATAGGGATTTGTTCCGTTCTAATAATCTACCTAAATGGCAAACAATTTGGAGAGGTTAGAGATTTCATATGCAAACAGTTCCACAATTTGATCAATGTAGCTAGCCTGACCTAAAAAAAAAAGAGGAAAGAAGAGTTACCGAGATCAAACAACGGAAAGGGCGCGCTTGTGAGGAGGCGGAGGGGATCGGAGTGAGAATGGGAAGAGAGAGAGAGCGAGGGAAGCGATGGAGACGCCGAGGATGTTGGCAAGGGCGTCCCTGAGAGAAGCGCCGGAAGAGTGGAAATAGCCGAGGTGATCGGCGGCCTCTTTGGCGGCGCCGGCGAGGAGGGAGAAGAGAGATCCGATGGAAATAGCGTGGCGGCGGTAACGAGTGAGAGAAGCGAAGGCGTAGAAGAGAAAAGTGAGAGCGAAAGACATGAGAAGGTGATAGAGCTTGTCGATTCCCAGCCATGGGTCTGAGACTCCATCTCCCTCCTCCATTCTCCCTTTCCCTTCCTACTTCTGTTATTAAACTTAATTGCACATTATATACATTCTTTTATTAAGTTTTTTTTTTCGTATCTGATATTTTTCAATTTTTATGTGTTTAATTGATATGTTAAATGTGAAATAAGACATTGATGTATTTGCAATAGTTGATTTGTGGTGAATTGAGATTATGAAAATGGAGGGGGCCTCTCTCACTTAGAAGAAAAGACAACTAAAGTTATCTTAATGCGGGTATAATTACATTTTTAACCTTACTTTCACTGTGTGTTTGAGACACATATATGCATGTAGAGAGGTGCTCCAACTTACCAAGCCAAGTAACAAGAAGCTCAGATTTTGCAAATCAAGAAATGTAATTTATATTTAGGGATTAAATATTTGATTATACCTTGATATTTTCATATACAATTGATTATGTAACAATTTATATAGATAATAAATTATCTAGGCTATATAATGGATCATGAATTTGTGTTATGAACTTCCGCTATAAAAGTATATGTATAATTATGAATGTTTAAAGTTGTAGTGAGATGGGGACGTAGCCTTGACAGTGGTCAGCTTGTTTAACATGAGAGGTATGGAATTTGATATTATGTTTTCTCAGTTTTTATTTTTTGTTTTCATTTATATTATAATAATACTAATGTTAATAATTAAAAAAAAAATAATATTAACAATCATAATTTATTTTTATTTTAAAATAATTAATAATCTTATAATTACATTAGATAAAAAGTAATAATTTATCAGTTACGTCCAAAAAATTATTTATATTTAATTTTTAATTATTTTTAACTATAAAGACAAATTTGTAATCTTTTAATTTTATTAATTAAAAATATTTAAAATAACAATTATACCTATTGCATCATTTACAAACTTTCACAATTTTTTCTCTCATCTCTTTCCCAATTTCATAATCTTTTCCTTAATTTAATCAACCAAAATTTTCACATACTTTTGTTTTAAATTAACTCAAATTTATTCCCTCAACTAAAAAAATATACAAGTTCTCATGTATGAGAATTCTTTATTCTGAAAAAGGAATATTTTAATTGATAGCATAATATTACCATGTATATATTATATATAACATCTCATATTTTTTTATATAATAATACTATCTATATCTCCTTAAAATTCAATAATAGACATATGTACAAATATTTATTAATTTATCTTAATATTTCAAACTTTACCTTTCCATATAGAATTTAATAAAAATATATTTATATAATCACAAAATAAAATAAGATAAAGTTTTTCTATTAACTCAACGAGAAGTTACTTACTTATAAAATATTATCATTGCAAATTAAAAATAAAATAAACACAAAGAAAGATAAATTAAAGAATCTAATATATATATATATATATATATATATATATATATATATATATTACGATAGAGAACTTTAAAGAAAAATAATATGAAAAGGTTGTTTTGTTATAAAAATAAAAACTGAATAACTGAATTTTCTTTTTATCTAAACTTTTATATTAAAAAGTATTAAGGTATTATCTTATTTATATGTGATGTTAATTTTAGACTTTTTTTTATTCTAAGTGTATGATTATTATATATTTATTTTATACTAAATAATGATAATTATCATTAATAATAATTAATTGATGGTTTTCTCAAATTATTATAATGCAATGTGACTTTAAAATAAAAATAAAAATTTGTTCAAATTGGTCACTGGTTGGTGTTGGAGGAAATAATTTTTCCATAAATATGTATTCCTTACTTTTTGGTTGGCAGTTTTTTTAGGTTTATGATTATCTTCTACGGATGCTACACTAAATATTTAATATTGTTATTATTTATATTTAATGATCTTCTTAAATTATTATAATACATTAATACTAATATAATATTACCAAATTATACAATATTAACTAATGTTATTCAATTTAATATTAATTAAAATTTAATTGGCAGTACCTCCTATCTACAACGTTACTCATTTGACTTTAGAATAAAAAGTTAAAATTAAACCAAACTGTTCAATGAAAATTATTTATATTACAAATTATTAAATAAAGTTACGTAGCCTGATGACCCTAACAATTTTGATTGGTTGATTCGTTGATTTTGGAGGAAAGAAACTATGTACTCTTCTATAAATATGCCTTATTCACCTTTTTGTATTAGTAATTCGTTTGGATCACATACAATCTTGACACAAAAGTGTAAGTATACGTTTCTGTGTTTCATTATATTTGTATTTCATCATATTAAATGTGTTACTGTTTCAAAGTACATGTTTATTTGATATATGATGTTGTATATGCATTCCATGAAATCAGGATGGCTCGTGTAGAAAAGAGTTTCCAGAGCATAAGAACTTTGTCAGTTGTCGCTTCCATAGCCTTTCCCATTTTCATCATATTTTTTGTCACACACCAAAACTCAATCTTTGATATCCTCCAAGAATTTAATGTATTGATTGAAGGAACCAAGAATAAAATTAGTCAGCCAAATGCAGGTAAGTCCACTGTTTGAAACTTATATTCCTATATTCAAAACGGATCAACGTTATCTTAATATAAATACTGTAGAAAATTGTATGACTTTATTTTATTATTTTCACAGTTAAAGATTCAAAGCTCCTTGATGGGCTTTTAGTTTCGTCGTTTGATGAAGCATCATGCATTAGTAGATTTGAATCTTATTTGTATCGGAAAGCTTCTCCTCACAAGCCTTCTAAGTATCTTATATCCAAGCTACGAAACTACGAACAACTTCATCAAAGGTGTGGGCCTTATACTAAATCCTACAACGAAACCATGAAAAATGGTGTTGATTCAAACTGCAAATATCTTGTGTGGACGGCTATAGAGGGCTTAGGGAACAGGATGTTAAGCTTGGTTTCATCATTTCTTTATGCAATCCTCACAAACCGTGTTCTTCTTGTTCGATTTGACAATGATATGTTGAATCTCTTTTGCGAGCCATTTCCTAATTCCTCATGGTTGTTGCCCAACAATTCTTCTTATTGGAACGATTTGACACAATTTGAAACAAGTGAAAGCATCTTCATGAATAACACGGGAAACAGTTCACTAGAGTTTTTGCCACCGGTTCTTTTTCTTGATTTATTTTTCCCACACGGTGCTCATTGTAATTATTTCCATTGTGATCAAAATCAAGATCTTCTACAAAAAATTCCCGTGTTGATTTTACGGTCAAATCAATATTTTGTTCCTCCTCTCTTTATGGTATCCACTTTTAGACAAGACATGAACAAAATGTTTCCGGACAAAGAAACTACTTTTCATCATCTCGGACGCTACCTTTTTCACCCATCAAATGTGGCATGGGAACGAATTCAGAAATTATATGAAGCACACCTAGCCAAGGAAAATGAAAGGATTGGCTTGCAGATTAGAGTATATGATACCCATCAAACACCACAAGAAGCCATTGTCAATGAAATTGTATCTTGCGCCCATCAAAATAAGTTGTTGCCAAAATTCACCATGCAAAACTCAGTGAGTTCTCCTTTGAAAAATCATACCTCAAAAGTTGTTCTAGTGGTATCTTTATATTCAGAATATGGTGAGAAGTTAAAGACTCTATATCAAACTAATGCAACTTTGAGCACGGAAGTGATAAAAGTGTATCAGCCAAGTCATGAAGAGTACCAAAATTCAAGTGATAGCATGCACAACGTTAAGGCGTGGAGTGAAATATATTTGTTAGGTTTGTGTGATAAATTGATTACAAGCCCCTCGTCCACTTTTGGGTATGTTGCTCATAGTCTTGGAGGTTTGAAGCCATGGATTTTGCAAAATGTACATGGGAAAACTGCTTCGGATCCACCTTGTCAACGACTCAAATACATGGAGCCTTGTTTTCATGATCCTCCTCCGTATGATTGCAAGACCAATGCCAGAATCGATTTTACTTCTCTTTCTCATCATATTAGACACTGTGAAGATCAATCAAGAGGAGTGAAGATAGTTAATATTTAAAGTTAGGTAACAAATACATTATATAATTTTGTTTGTTTTTGCCAATAATTCCATACTTGTTAATCATATGACCATTAGGATTTTAAAGGGACGTTTTAAGTTTTTTATTTAATAATTTAATTTAGATTTTTATTAAATAACTTAATTTAATATTTTATTATTACTTAGAGCTGTTAGATGAATGTTAGAGAAGACGTGAATTGGCTTTTTATATACATTTATATATTGAAAAGAATCTTTCAAACATACATTTATGTATAACTTTCAGTAAAGTTATACATGCTTATTTTTTATTTTTTCAAAATCATGCTCAACATTACTTATAAATATATTTTTTTATATTTTTTCTAAAATCATGCTATCAGCTACGATTTTAAGTTTTTTTTTTTATTTCTAATTTTTACAATTATTTCATATTTTTTTATAAATTATTTCGTTTATTTCAGTTTTTTAAAATTTTATAATAAATACATTAAATTCAATTTGAAATCAATATTTGTATTTAATGCAATTTGTGAAATTTAAAAATAATAAATTAACATTTAAAGAAAATTAAATTTAATAAAGTCATAATTATCTTTCAATAGGTACACTTAAGATAGTAAGGTAAATAATTATTTATTACAAGTTGGTTCTAATTTATCTTAAAATTTTTTGTTATCGTGAAAGTGATTTAATTCGTATACCAATTTCAATTTAGATATTATCATTATCATTATTTTGATCTGGATCTTTGTCATCTTTAGTCTCAAATGGAAAGATATTTTATTTTTATATCAATCAATAAAATATGGCCAAAAACAAAAATCAAGAGGGGTGATTTGATTGAAAAATATTCTTTATAAAAATACAAAAGAAATTTGTTAGAAACTGTTAAAATTTGTTTTGGTTCTAATATTTGTTAATATTTTGGGTCTAATATTTGTTAATCAAAACCCAATTACTTCTTTGATCATATCAATCTGTTTAGGAGTAGCATATACAGAGGTAGTTACAATTTTATTACTTCCTTTTTCTTTTCCTAGCAATTTCATATTGAATTTAGAGAGAGACGATTGTTGGAGGGATTTTTTTTTTTTTTTTTTTTTTTTTTTTTTTTTTTTTTTTTTTTTTTTTTTTTTTTTTTTTTTTTTTTTTTTTTTTTTTTTTCTGTTTTTCTAGTTTCCGTTCCATTTTACTTTATTTGTATTTTCGTTCTCTGTTCTTTTTTATTGAAGACTAAATAATTGAGGATTGATTGTGATGTGATTTTACTTTGATCTCAAGGTTATTTCAATTCAAGTTCATACTTCAATTTTTGTATTAGATTCAATTAATCTTCTCTTTCCAAATTCTATGTTTTGAACCTTGAACAATAATAATAAATATTTAATTAAAGATATATAAAATTTAAATATTTAATAAAAGTTGAATAAAAATTTAATTAAAAATACTTAAATATATTATAAACTTAAAACTTCCTTAACTTTAAAAGACTGAATGATGAAATTTCTTGGAGTAGAAGAAAAATGGTGCTAAATGAAAATAAATGAATTAAAAGTCTTATTTGAATAATGCATTAAAATCATTATAAAAATACTCTTGGATATAATTTTGATTTATATTAGTATAAATTAAGACTAAAAATGATTAATTATAAAATAATTCATTTATAAAACTAAAAATAGTATTTTAAAAATAAATAATTTTTGTAATTGAATGTATTTATAAAGTATATATGACTATCTATTTTATCTAGTACGCATTAAAATATTGTATTATGTACACTTTTGACTTAAAACAATCCAACGACCAACTTAGAATCTTCAAGGAAATAAACTTAAAACTTCCTTAACTTTAAAAATTAACATATCATCTAATATTAAATTATCATTCAATTTTTAAATTATCATTTGATGTTTTATTAATTATATAAAAGTGTAATGATAGTAAAAAAAAAAATTAACATGCTCCTCTCAATATGATTCAAATGAAAATTAGTTAAATTGAGATAATTTAATAAATTTTAAAACTGATGTGAATACGTAGATTTATGTTAACTCAATCTCACATAATTAATTTGTAAAATAAAATTTAAAATTTACTTTATATATATATATATATATATATATATA
>Ga0209489_107397_pt1 | contig 16419 bp, 4 predicted proteins | sample SiratrowhiteBW_FD_187527 | JGI IMG/M metagenome (GOLD analysis project Ga0209489, IMG submission 187527) | Root nodule microbial communities of legume samples collected from California, USA - Siratro white BW (SPAdes) (version 2) | ecosystem: Host-associated > Plants > Roots > Nodule | place: USA... | reverse complement strand
AAATGTAAAATTTTATTAAAAAAGCATACTTGTATTCAAAGCCAATACATAACCTTTGTTAAGGGGGTATCTTTCTCTTATGACGTTAAATATATATATATATATATATATATATATGTGTAGTGTCTGTGTGTGTATATTATTGGTGATAAAATAACCATGTGTAATATGATTTTAATATGAATTTTAAGATAGTAGAATAATCTTAGTAAGATGTTAATTGGTAATTAAAATTTGATGTAAATTTGAATAGAATTGTACTGGGTAAATATTTGTATTTATTTAGATTTTTTTCACTTGTTTGTAATATTCAGTTTTGAATTCTTAACTCTTTAATAAAGTGTTAAAAAATAATTTTATGAGAATTTAAAATTAATTAAAATTAAAAAACGCTATTTTTTAATAATAATTTACAACCTATTCTTTAAAATAATTTATTCTATATAAATATAATTTCATTTCATATTCAAGAATGAGTATTTTATTTATTTGCTTAAAAAACTCACTTCCTTTTTAAAGGGATAAAATTCAATGAACGTGACTATAAGTTTGAATGTTCTCGAATTACTCTCTCAGCAAAATTTAGAAACCCGAGAGAATACATTACAAATTAATAACAAAAGTATTTTATTATTTCTTTTATTTTTAATTTCTTAATAAGTTTTCTTGATATTCCGTTGGAGAAACAAATATATTTTCATTGAATCCAGACATGTATCATTTATATAAAAAAATAACTATATATAATAACAAATATACCAAGAATAGAAAAAAATAAAATAATCAATTATATAATATTTATTATATTTAATTATATTTTATTTTAATATTTCTTTATGTTGGAAAATAAATATTAATGACTTCAAACTTGCTGATCAAACTATTGAAGACGTATTATAAATGATTTTTTTTTAATATATCAACTATTTAATGTTTGGTGTTGACATGAATTACATTGTAGAGTTTTTTTTTTTTTTTTTTTTTTTTTTTTTTTAACAAACTTACTAATGACAATCACTATTTATATGTTTGGATCTATAATAATGAGAAGGTTTAGAGGGAAGGTGCATGATAGATTTGTTATCACAAACTACCATAATTGTGTCAATCGAACTAAAATGTTTAAGTAATTGTTGAAGCTAAACGATTTCACTGGTCATTGATGATAAGGCATAATATTTTGATTATGCTGAATATTTGGACACGATAACATACTTTCTATAAATCATAGAATCACATAGGGAAAAACTCAAAAACTAGTGGTTGATCTCGTATTGACTAAATAGTTGCCCCAGTATGTATTAACATATCCTACTGAAATATGACATTTGTTGTTGGTCGGGAAAATGACCGAGAGTGGACTTCAAGTACTATAAGAAGCTGTAGTTAAAAAATTATTTGCTTATTGACTTAACTTGTGAATTGGAAGCTTAATGTTTGACCTGTAAATAGTCAATTACATAAATCTTCTAATTAGTCATCTATATATAGAGGGATCTTTAATAGAGTCACCATCATTAAGACTATGTTTTAAATTAGGATCCATAGGTAGTGTAACTGGTTTGGTACCTAAGAAACTAGTATCATCAAGCAAAGATAAAACACTTTTTCTCTTACTCAAGAAAATGTCTTGCTAGATCTATTAATTGTTGAGTATCCAAGTGTGAGTTTAAGTCCCACATTAAGTAGAAATGAGAAAATTGAGCAACATATAAGAAAGAAGACCCACAAATATAATGCCTTAAGGTTTTGGGTTGAAGGTGGTATTAGAGCCAATGGTTTGTGAGTGAGGTACTTGTGTTTGAAAATGCTTCCGCTCGAGGGAGAGTGTATCAATGTGGAAGAGGGACCCGCACTTGAGGGAGAGATTATTAGGTATCCAAGTGTGAGTCTAAGTCCCACATTGAGTGGAAATGAGAAATTTGAGCAATATATAAGAAAGAAGATCCACAAACCTAATGTCTTAAGGTTTTGGGTTGAAGGTGAGGGGGAGTATATCAATGTGGAAGAGGGACTCACACTTGAGGGAGAGATTGTTAGGTATCCAAGTGTGAGTTTAAGTCCCACATTGAGTGAAAATGAGAAAGTTAAGAAACATATAAGAAAGAAAACCCACAAACTCAATGTCTTAAGTTTTTGGATTGAAGGTGGTGTCATTCCTTGTGTGGGTTGACTCTTATCTCATTCTTGTTTGTCTCCTCTATGTTTCTCCCCTTGATTTTCCCAGCAAGTGGTATCAGAGTCGATGGTGAGGCTCGTTTGTGAGTGAGGTACTCGTGTTTGAAAATACTCGTTTATGAGTGAGTATCCAAGTGTGAGTCTAAGTCCCACATTGCAGTACAAGTGAGGATCGTCTCGTGTTTGAAAATGCTTCCGCTTGAGGGGGAGTGTATCAATGTGGAAGAGGGACTCACACTTAAGGAGGAGATTGTTAAGTATCCAAGTGTGAGTCTAAGTCCCACATTGAGTGGAAATGAGAAAGTTGAGTAACATATAAGAAAGAAGACTCACAAACTCAATGCCTTAAGATTTTAGGTTGAATAAGGTGTCATTCTCTTGTGTAGGTTGGGTCTTGTCTGATTCTATTTTTAATTTCTTAATCAGTGTTCTTGATATTCTGTTCTAGAAAGAAATATATTTTCATTGAATCAAGACATGTATCATTTATATAAAAGAAATGACTATATATAATAACAAATATACCAACAAGAATTGAAAAAAATAAAATAATCAATTATATAATATTTATTATATTTAATTATATTTTATTTTAATATTTCTTTATGTTGGAAAATAAATGTTAATGACTTCAAACATGCTGATGAAACTATTGAAGGTGGCAACATACATGATTTTTGTGAATATATCAACTATTTAATGTTTGGTGTTGACATGAATGAGAGTGCAGAGTTTTTTTTAACAAACTCAAGAATAAAATGACAATCATTATCTATATGTTTAGATCTTTGATTATGAGAAGGTTTAAAAGGAAGGTGTATGACAAATTTGTTATCACAAACTACCATAGTTGTGTTAATCGAAACATCAAAATGTTTAAGTAATTGTTGCAGCCAAACCATTTCACTGGCCATTGATGACAAGGCATAATATTTTGATTCTGTTGAATATTTGGACATGATATCTTGTTTAACATACTTCTTATAAATCAGAGAATCACATAGGGGAAAACTCAAAACTAGTGGTTGATCTCATATTGTCTAAATAGTTGTCGCAGTATATCAACATATCCTGCTGAAAGATGACATTTGTTGTTGGCTGGGAAAATGACCTGAAGTGGACTTCAAGTACTATAACAAGCTGTGGTTAATAAATTATTTGCTTGTTGACTTAACTTGTGAATTGGAAGCTTAATGTATGACCTATAAATAGTCAATTACATATATCTTCTAATTAGTAATCTATATACAGAGGAATCCTTAATAGAGTCACCATTGCTGGGATTAAGTTTTAAACTGGGATCCATAGGTAGTGTAACTGGTTTGCTACCTAAGAAACTAGTATCAACAAGCAAATATAAAACATTTTTTCTCTTACTCAAGAAAATGTCTTAACAGACCTATAAATTTCTCAGCCTAGAAAGTATTTGAGAGAACCAAGGATCTTTAGTTTGGACAAAGGACTCAATATCAATTATTCTTTGTTAACACAAGAAGAATTAGGATAAGCTAGGATGATATCATTCACATAAACCAACAAGATGACCAATGAAGGGTTGGAACCATCAATGAACATATAGTAATCAATTTTGGAGAGGAGATCTTATTAATTAGAAAGGCAACAATGGAAACACACTGTCTCAAAAGTTGAATTGACAATTAGGATTGAAAAAATAAAGTTTAGAGTCATGTTCAATAAATGTTGACGTTTTTTACTAATTATTAAGTTTTGTTAAGGTCTTTTCACACAAGAAAATTTATGTAGAGTGTTTTGTTTTGCTAGTTAGAATAAATTCTTTTGCATTGTCACATTTGAAGTATTAACCGTGGTTCCAACTTGAGTTTTAACCATATGAAAAAAAAATGTTTTTATAACATTAACAACTTCAAATTTGTGTGTAAGAAAAATATCAAAGTAAAATGATTGCAATTATCCACTAAGGTTAGAAAAAAAATTGTCATTATATGTAAGCTTACCTTAAGGTCCTTAAATGTCACAATGTAATATATCAAATAATGGATACTTTGTTGACTGAAGTAACATATAATCTTCTAAACTTAACAAGAGGACACATTTGATAATTGGAAGTAAAAAATTTATGTGGAATATCAAAAGGACTGTCATTACCTAAGAATGGAAGGACTTTTTATTAGAGACAGGTCCAAATCTATAATGTCAAACAGAAACATTCTAGTATTAAAGGAAACAAAATTACAATTACAATTATCATGTGAAAGCAATGAAGTAGCTAACACATACTATCTTTCAATAGGATTAACATTGGCAATATTCCTGGAGTGAAACATCTCCTGGGTAAAAGAATGATATTTAAAAAAGATGATTGAGAAATCACTATAGACCAATAAAATACTGTTAGACATCAAATTAAGATGAATTGAGGTACCTAAAAGCATTATAAAGCATCAATCTAGGAGAAAGTTGAATAATACTAATAACTACTACATGAATAATAGATTGATTGGGTAACACTAAGTTTTAATCAATGACATGACTGTAAGATTGAAAACATGAGGAAAGAATGACAATATATGAGTAGGGACACTTGAATTAATGATTCTTCTATCCTTAAATAAATGGTTAATAAAATTAGTAAAAAAACTAAACTATTAAAAAAATGACTAACATTTAAGAGTAGCCATAATCATATTATTAAAAACAGTGGATCGTATAAGACATTAGAGTTTTCATCCATAATATCTATGAGACAAAACACAAAATTATTAAGATAAATTTGACAAATTTATTTCTCATACTATATCAAAAGAGAAAGATATAATATAATATAATTTACCGAATCAAAATCTGTTTCATTTACATAAAAAAGAAAATTATATATAATGAATAAATATACTAACAAACTAAATAAAAAATAAATAAATAAATAATTAGACAATATCTATACTATTTAATTAGATTTTATTCTAATACTATGTAAAACATATATATCAAAGTAAAAGTTTAACGTTTTAATCAAATTCAATTTATGAAATGATGTGAGGTATATATTAAAAACATTTTTTTATTAAATCCATTTAATTCTTTAAAATTGAACATAACTGAGAATTACAACGGATCTTCCACCATCAAATGTCCTCCACCATCAAATGTCACACACTTTTAGCTTTGAAAATAATGCTCACAACCCTTCTTCGCTCCCACCACCCACTCATCTTGTGTACAAAATCTTCCAACCATTGTCTTCCAGCACATTTCAGTTACTAATAATTTCCAAATAATTATATTTTCTGGGTGATTATTTATATCATAGAGTTAAAGAGTAATGTTTTAAGTTTAAAAAAAAAATTCTTCTCATTTGATAGTTTTTATATGTATGGAAGATGGAATCCCAAATCAAGTTTAATGTTTAGTTTGCAGGAAATAGAAGAGGAAATAATATTAGATTAAAGAAAATAAATTAAAAAGTGCAAGAAAAAAAATGGTAGGTAAACTGATGTGACAGCAAAAATGCATATTTAAAAAAATTACAAAACAAATTTTTAAAATAATTTAATATAAAATTATTTTTTAAAATATAAATTAAAGTTAAAATAATTTTTAAATTAAAATAAAAAATTTATTATAAAATTTCAATACATAGAAAGTTATATTTCAAAATGTAAAAAAAAAATAATTCACAAAATATCAAAGTTTAAATCAATAGATTTTATTTTATTTATTATTTTAATATTATATTTTAATTAATTATTTTATTATAATAAAAAATATAATTGTATTTATATTAAAAAAAAAAATATAAAAAATATAATAAAAATAATTATATATATATATATATATATATATATATATATATATTATATGTAAATATAAAATATTTATAATACATATAAAACATAATCTATTATACTATAAATATAATAAAATATTTTTAATATAATCAATTATGTTTTATATAATTTATAATCAACTACTTTTTTTATTTTGTGTAAATACTCTGTCAAATGTAAATAAAGTTTATCATATATAATAATTTTCCTTTTTCATGTTTTCACTCTTTGTTTGGACACAAGGCTCTAAGACATAAAGTTATCCAATTGCTATTTGTAAAATATGTTTTTTTAAAATAAATAAAGGTCTGCTATCACTAATTTCTCTATACACACGTACAAAATAAATAAAAAAAGATAAAATAAATTTCATTCTAAAATTAAAATAAACCTATACACGATTTATATATATTACAAATTTAATTTATTTTTTATTTTTAAAGGTTTTAGTTCAGTTAATTATTTTGGACCACCCTACATTGAAGGAGATTCTACACCCAACAACTAATAGTTTCACTTTTATGACAATTTTACCAAATGATAAAATTATAGAAGAGATATAAAAAAGTAAACATTTTCAATAAAGTAAATAGATTTTTTTAATATAATAACATAAATTTTTGAAGAACCGTAAAGATAAAACTTAAAAATATTTTTCTTTTAGATAAATATGTACATGAAACTAAATTGATAATAGTAAAAGATAAATACAAAAACACCTAAATAAAAGTTTTAATTTCCGAAAGTAATTTGAATTGAAAAGTAACTAGAACGAGTGATTGATGGTTGAAAACAAAATTAAAAGAAAAAAATAAAGTGAAGGAAGCTAAAAAATGATGCAATAAGGATTAATAAAGAGAAGAAGTTGACCAACTAATCTTAAAGAATTGAAAATATTGAATAGAAATCTGGTGAAATGAGAGTTTGTATTTAAATTAGAGTTTCATTCTTTATTCTCCTATGCACCTTATATTTTGTTTTCTTAATATATCTTACTCATATAAATAGCAAACTTCATCCTCACATTATTTATCTTAATTTTTATTCACAACTAAATATATATAGTGTAATATAATACAACATAATATGTACTTAAATGAATATATTAAGTTATACAATCATAATGAAGGGTCGCATACTAAAGAAAATACATGATATTTAAATATTTTACATGATTAATGTGTTTTAATTTTGATTATTTTCTTAAAAGGCAACAAAATTTTGATTATTTATACAGAAAGATAGGTATATTGCAAATATTTATTTTTCCCTATCAAAAATTCAGTTATGAGTATTATATTTGTAGTACTTTGAGTTTCAACCGTTTATTAATTATTTATCAAGACTGTTGGTTCATTATACCTTTCTCATATGATTCAGGTACTATTTAAGAAAAGAATACATGACCATTGGGTACTAAAATATTAATTGCAATTAAGTGATTGGCCATCAGAAATAAACCAAGCTATAAACAAATTAGGTAACATTAATTATTAATTGCGCAGGTGAAACCAAATACCAATACTTTCCATAATTTTTCTCACAAGTAACACTTTCTATAATTAAATTATTACTCTTGATTTATCTTTGTTCTTGATTTTTTTTTTTTTTTGCTTTCATTCTTTCTCTCTTTCTTATTTAGAAAATTACATCTTACCATTTTCCTAATCAAGTAACCAAGAGTTCGATTAAACTTAAACTTGTCAACAATTTTAGTAACAAAATTTTAGGATTTTTAATACTCATTTTTTGTTTTTGTGGATGAGCCAATCCAATTGGCAACAACACTAAATAATCTAAATCATGGTGTGTACGTCTCTCACACTCTCTCATTAGTATAAAATACATAATTAATTAGCCTAGTTTTACAATTTTGTAATTAGTCCCATCTATACAAACTAATATAAACTCAATCAGTATCAATTTTTTTTACCTATCAAATCACTACCCCTATCCAATGCAAAGACGTTTTACCTATTGCACCAACTAAATGCTCTTTCACACAAAGACAATTCCACATTTTGCTCTTCAACAAAGGCACGTATTAATAATAATATCTGATAGCTTTACACAACCATCAGATTGTTCTAGTGAATGCTACAAATCATTTGACATAAAATCATGCAGTGAAAGCTTTCTTAAATGCTTCAGCCATCACATAAATTGCAGCTACCTTATTATGCATATCCACTTACACATACACCAATATGAAATGTACACAGAAAATTGTCTGTGTCCAAACTTGTCCAGGTGCCAAACTCTGATGTAACACTGATCATAGCCCACAAAAATGTGTCATGTATGTAAAATGGCTAGAGGATTGTAGGACCACAAGGTAGGTCATCTTGCCATTAACACATTTAGTTAGGTCTCATTCATTATCATATCACCTTACCCCCCCCTATATCTAAAGTCTCTTTTATGTAAAAGAAACCCATGTGGCCATATCAAACTCTTCTGTCACCATAAATGGAAGCTGCATGTGAGGGTAGCATTTAATACAAGATAATTATAATGTAAGAGGAAAGAAGGGTAGAGTAGAGTATGTCCCTTAATGTGGCACGTGCGTCCCATGTTAGTTTCCTTTTAAAGTGACCATTTTCAGGTGCTACTTCCTCATGAGACATTGTCTAGAGGACCCTGAAGCCATAAACTTAGCTGCTCCTCCTCTAGTAGTTGCTGGATCAAGTTCATAAAGATTTATGCAAAATTAATTAGCCTATGGAATATATATGGTATCTATTTTCTGAAAGCAAGTGGTGCATCATGAGAATGTGAACAATATTGCATAACATTGTTTACATGTGTATAGTAGGGTAGGGTCCTAACCAAGTATACCAGAAATCAAAGGCTGGCATATACCACAGGCCAGTTGGGAGATAATCATGATGTTTTACTCATCATTTCTACTTCGAAAATTACGATGGTTTACTTACCATTTCTCAGTTGAAGATTATGACCAACTAACTATAAAATAACTTTAACTGGCTGTTGAAGATTGTATTATATATTTAGCATGCTCCTCATGTAAAAAAAAGGGTTTGTAGTGTGCATAATATATAACAAACTTGTACTCAGATTTGTTTAATGAAAGAAATGAGTATGTCAAGGATAATTTGATTATAGAGTTTACAAGAAGTTTAAACATTGCTTGTTTACATTTCTGACCCAAAAAAATGTCTTATTAAACTTGTTTAGGGAGTAACACAAGGATATAGTCTCATATTTTGCTTAAAGACAGTGTAATAGGCATAAAGAAATGGTCAAAATAGTTAGGTACAGAAAATTGGAAGCTTTGTACTTAAAAGTGTGAAGTTAATACCGATTATTTTTCAATAACCAAGTTGCATAGTTAAGGTACAGTGTTGGATATAAAAGGATACTCAAGCTATTATGACTTCATTTGTAATTGGCACTCTGACTTGAACCAGAAACCAGGCCTAAACCTTTTTCTATCTCTCTGCAAACTCAAATCAGATTCGGTGACAACAACTCGTACGGTTCCAATCAAACAAAGATGGTTAATGCTAAATCCGAGTTACATCAGAAGAGTGTCCTTCAAATCAAGCAAGATGACAAGTTCTTCTGCAGGCTACTCTCAAAAGAAAGTTCTATGTCCAATCCTTCCTTCAGAATAGCCCTTGCTGTGCCATTTGTGTGGGAATCTCAGCCAGGAACACCCAAACACACATTCTCAGAGGACACTCTCCCTCCTCTAACTCCTCCACCTTCTTATAATTTTAACCTCAATACCTACAAAAAGAAAGAGAAGAAGCACTCAAAGTCCAATCTCTTGCTGACTTTGCTGCCAAAACTGAACCTCAAGAAAATGATTCTCTCATCCTCATACCCTTCATGGTCATCATCATCAAGCTCCTCAAAAGTTGTCCCTATGGCCAAGTTTGGAAAGAAGAAACTCTTAGGCTATGGATCATCCAATGATAATGAAGGAGGTGGTGCTAGTTCACCCTCTTCCAAGTCATGCTTTAGCATTCCTCGGGCCTCCAGTTCTTAAGGTACTCGTTATTGTCATAGCTTGGCCTTGGATCTGGAGAGGACAATGTGCTGCTTATATAGTTTCTCTTTGTAAATTTTTCAAGCTTATATACTCTTCATGTTTAGAGGACACTATATATTCTATGCTAGAATTGATCTTTTAGAGTTTTGTCCTCTCAAATTACAAGCTTGCTTAGAAGGTCATGTATTTTCTGGTGTGTGAGTGTATCTTAAACATTTTGTGCAGTTTGAAATTATCTTAGAATGTGCCAAAACAGAACCGTGAACATTACTTTTGTGGAACCTCATAGTACGCAAAAAATGTGGTTGTTATTGTAGTGGTGATGACAAACTTATAAAACACGTAATAACAGAACATTTAGTGGTAGAAAGTTTATAAATCCACTTGCAGCTTGATGATCTTTAATCAATTGATTGACTTGTACACAATTAATTATACTACACTTTTACTTTGAGGGAGGGGAAGGAGAAAAACCTTAATCAGCATCTTTGACCAATGCTTTATCTTTTCACCAATACTGCTACTATAGGGTGTTTATTTTGTCTGTCTTAATGATTTTATTTATTGCAAAGAGAAGAACTGGTGGAATGTACTTTAACTGGTGCAAATTGCAAAGAGAAAATGTTTCAAACAACTCCAAATTCTGGATATGCTACTAGTTTCAGCCACGTAATTAAAAAGAATCACTTAATGAATCGTGTCAAAAATACTAGCACATGACTCCAGTTAGATGTTAACATGTTTAGTTTCATGTTGAAAAATTGATTATAAGATAATAATTGAATCAATGCGTAACACAAACTTCAACCCAAGAGGTTAATTATGGTAATGAGTTTGTTTTTCTTATCCTTTTCTATTGAATGTGAGGCCAAACTTGGCTCCAATAATAATCATTTTACCAATTTGGCTTGCAACAGTTAGAATAATTTCAGAGTTCATTTCCTTTTCTACTGGCCTTGGTGGCTTGTTTCTGATTCGTGTTGGTAAAGAAAGACTACATATACTTTGGGTTTAACATTTCCCTTGTGTCACGGTCACGGATTCTTATAGAAACAATCACCTCATGAAGGGACACATCTTCAGTTTAAGCAATTATAAAAGGAATAAAAAGCTATGTGCACACTTATAACACCAATCAAATACACATTTAACATTACATCAGATAAGCAAACAGTAACCACTTTTGTCTTTTGTATATTTACTTCAAAGGCACGTACCTACTAAAATAACTGGCCATTTCCAATTTACTATGTATTATTAATTTATCATGGTTTAAGAAATTATAAATATAGTTATTAACAACATCTCTGAACCGACATTTTAGTAAAATGCAATAGCACATTACCAGAACTAGAGATTAGAGAGTACCAACAATTTGAAACTTGTTTGAAATTGTTTAAAAGCTAATTTGTCGGCAGAGAAGCTGGTAGTGACTTTATCTTGTCCCAGGTTCCATGTGCACATGGGCCATATATTGTGTAGTATATTAGTAACACAAATAACTATTAACTAATAACTGTGACACTTTTCACAATAATTCTAGTCTCTAGAAATCAAAGGAAATGGAATATTATAATTATATGGTCCCTTGAGATTTTCCAGCGATCGAAGAAGATCACCGATAAGTAGTCATCAAACTCAATTTTAGATTGTTCTTTCCCTATTCACCCGGCAAAAGAAGCAGAATATTATTTTCCCTTTGTCTGTTTCTACCAATTAAAATGCTACACCACACGGTTCCCAAGACTTTCAGCTCAATTATATGTGATTATGACTCATATTCAATTTATTTTCCTTAGCAAGTTCTATATATGTTATCTTGGCCTCACCAACTGAAGATTTTGTAGGAGACAAAGGATAAGAATATTGGCCAACATGGACTTGAAGAAAAGCAGTATCAAAAGCAGTTGCAACTTAAGAACTTAAGATGGACACTTTTTTTTTCAAGGCATGTGTGCTATTTCATTCATCACTTAATATGTGGCTGTATTTACAAATTAAATTTATACAATAATCAACAGATAGTCCAAAAATGTTGACTTGAGTATTTTCACCTTATGGCAGGTATATAGAATTACAGAAGTAAAAGGGTTTTGTGTATATCCTATGATTAGAATGAGGTAGAGAGGGACTGTTAGTTCTAAACGTAACATGAGCTTAGTGCTTCTTCATTGATTCTGGTCACCTGGTGTATTGCATTTGCCAAATAAGCCACATTGCTTGTGGTCACACCTGCCATGCTGCAAGTATCACCAAGGAGTTATGTAGGAATAATATTCTCTAGTGCAGTCAAAATTAGCAAATTAAGAAAGGAAGAGAAAACAATTTGACAATTAATTGTAGTAACTACTTTGAATTTTAGTATTTCCTTTAATGAATACCTTATTCTTCCATCAGGGGTCATGTATATATGGAACAGCTTCTCTAGCTGCTTAACCTGATCAGGGGTTAATCCAGAAAAACAGAACATGCCAACCTGCATTTGTGTTTACATACAAGTGTACAACTGTGAGCTCAAGTTATAACATGATTCATTAAGCATAAGGTAACTAATCAAGCATGCAAAACCTGAGAAGTTATATGCTCCCAATTGAAAGATGATTCCAAGTTCTCAAGATATTGTCGCAGGGTAGTTCGCATAGTTCCAATCCGATTGGCCATGACCTTCAAACAGCATTGCCAAAAGATGTGAGTAGATCCTGAATTAATTTGAAAAGAAAAGTTAAAAGAAGGATTTAAGAAGATGAATATCACCTTTATTTCTTTCCTCCAAAGTGCTTCTACATCAGGGTCGCTTAATATCTTAGCAACCAGTGAAATACCATGAGAAGGAATGCTGCTATACATTGCATGGGACATCAACTGCAGTTGACTTTTAAGTGCAGCTACTTGCTTTATACTCTGGCACAAAACACTGTTATAGATTTTAATGTAGATTAGTAAAGCTGATAAGAACGTGAAAAGTAAAACAGTCAAAGGTAAGAAAATATTATTACAAAGTTGAGCTTCATGTGATATTATGAAATATCATGTACTTGATGCTTGCCTCAAAAAAGCATTATGGAACATATTTGACATCTAACTTCTATTTTACACGTCATAGCATATGCTATGCCTCTAAATATCTTAGTGTGCAGGACTTTTCTTACCTAAGACAACCAACTTTATGTTCGGATAATCCCATGTTCTTTGAAAATGATTGAGAACATCCTATCAAATGCCCATCCTCAAGGAAAATTCGAAGTGCTATGGCATCCTTGTCAAGATCCCCACTAGAAAATCCTTGATAAGCCATGTCAAAGAAGGGGAAATGATTTTTTACCTGGAAGATAATTAACGTTAGAATATTATAATTGATTTAGATTTTTTTATAGTACAAAGCTATAGTGAAGCCTCTCATGTCTCATTTTCACCTTAAACTGGTATGATATTTCTCTCCATTGTTCCTCAGTAGGGTCAACACCAGTTGGATTGTGGGCACAAGGATGAAGCAGGAAGAAAGAACAATCTGGTGCATTCTGAAATTACCAACACAGAATAAACAGAGAAGATTAAATGTTGCTTATGCCACTGCTGGATAGGAAATAAAACATAACATTGTCAACTTTAGCTGGTTTCAAGTTCAGCGCAATTCAGAAACAAAATCACATTTCATTGGTTAACATTAAATGCATCTATTTTACCATAATGATGCAGCTTTTTTATTTGTTTGAGAGACAAGAAGCATGAAATTGATACCAAAGCTTCTCATCTTTGCAAATAGTAAAGTTAATATGGTTCTCAACATCATCAATAACTTTGATAAATACACTTTCCATACCTTGACATCTCTTAGGAGTGCAGCAAAATCTAAACCCCTTGTATCTGGATGGTAGTAGTGAAAGGTTTTGACAGGAATTTCAGCTTGTCTCCATATATTGTGGTGACTGCAGCATGCAAACTTTATGCATTAGATATTGAAAGAACACAAATATCTCAAAAAAGAATCCAATGTGAAAAGGACCTACTTTGACCAGGTAGGATCTGGTAGATACATTTGAGAATCAGGGTAGAAATGTCTTTGAAATTCAGCAAAAAGCCTACATGCTGCAGTTCCAGACAGAGTTGGAACTCCTGCAAACAATCCTTCTCTCACAACATATGAATCATTTCCATATGCCAATTTTACACACTCCTGGACAAATTTTGTTCTGACTGCGGAAGAGTTTAACTCCCTGTCAATAAATAATGTTAATTCGTTTTTGAAAAGTACAAAAATATTAATAGAATCACTAATGTTGACAGAGTGTGATACACAAATTCAGGAGTGAAAATAAAATGCAAACAACGCAATTCGTGGGGGAAAGAATTTCATCACTATTAGTATTGCACGAAATCTACAACTATTACAAAACTTTTATTCCACCAGACAGCTGGTCAAAGTTATACTAGAAGGAAATTGAACCCCACCACGAATTCATCCTTGAGAGAACTTTCTCTACCCTACTTTTCATTGGATGAACACAACCAGATGACACATACATATTACATGAATAGTTTTCATCTTACATTATATATATATATATATCCAACCATTCAAAAACGTAAGTTAAATTGGATCTTCTATTCAAGAATACAGTGTGGTGTTTGGTAAGTTATTCCACTTTTAATGCAGGCAACAAAAAACTAACCAAGACACACTGCGTAAATAGTACTGGATCAGTTTACTTCTGTTGCTACAGGAAAATAATAAATAAACACCAAGTTGTTTGACCTTATTATATAAATGATTTTCTGAGATAGTTTTGTTCAAGAACAACAGAATTGAAGTTCTACTTTGGGTAAACGATCATTTTAATCCTGATAAAGCAAGTATTCGAAAGAAGAAAAAAAAAATCTAACTTGGTTTCTAAACATGTAAAAAATGACAAACTTTATCCGTTCTTTAAAACAATAGACTTTAACACAAAATAGTAACACCCTCAGAACAAAAGAAGGAAAATCCAAGAGTACTCACTCCACTTTGCATCTCTGAATCTTTATTTCTGCATCACGAACACATTGAGGAATGAAAGGTTTGCCATCATCACCCCTGTAAGTTCCCTTACAATGACAAAGAAAAAAAAAGTCAGGGATCACAAAACATGGAAGATGAACATATATACATACACTGTAACTATATATAAACATGTACCATTCCAAGATTGATCTTGTGGGGAAAAGGGTCAGATTGAAAGGCCTCGTTGACACTCACAATGGGGTCCTTTGGGGCCGGTCTTACATGGTCCCACCAACCACGGGCACTGGAACAAGAAGTGGATAAAAATCTTCTGGACATTCTTCCATTGATGTACCTCCACATAATGCAACACTCTTACGTTGTAATATATGCTGTGAACTCAGTAAAATGCTCTTAAGTTTGTTGAAACAAGAAAAAGGGTTTCGAATGGTTATATAAGGAGAGGAAAGAAGAAGAAAAAGATGATGCAGAGTGAAGTTTCCCTTGCCGTGGTTTTGCAGTGGTCTTTTCAAGGAGTTCCTATGTGCTGCTTTGGTTTTTTTACTGTTTCCTTTCATGGGAAAACCAATGTGGGCTCATTGTTTTGACTTTCTTATTATGTATATTTTATGCAACGTGTCAATGTTACTGCACCATATCATATTATATTAGAAATTTCTGTCGGTAATATATTATGTTTGGATAAGTTCTTTTGTAAATTAATTTTAAAAATATATCGGAAAAATAAAATTATTTTTTTCATATATTAAAATTAGTTTATGTAGTAATTAAAATCAAAATTTAAAAATTATATAAGATAAGTTTTATAAATTAGTTTATTTAAAAAAATAAGTTTAATTTATAAAATAATTTTTTTCTAAGTTTTTAAAAAAGTTCGCCTGTATCAGGATTTGAAATTAAAGAATTGGATACAGTTTTTATTTATTGAAACGGGACGTTCATCAATAGTTGGAATTTCAAAATTTTTTATATTGTTAAACAAGAGGAGGGTCTGTGCCGTAGAATGTGAAGTGTACATGAGTTAGGAGAAAATATCTTATTGTGCGGTCAGTCCTGCGATTTTTTACATTTTTATTAGTGATTTTCTTTTTCTAAAAGTCAAAAACAAATATATTAAATAAAAATATTTGAAGAATGTTGTAACTGCCACTCAAATCTAAATCCTTCGTTTGTATATATATAATATTTAATTAACAGATTAATTTTCTTGACATATTATATTATTAACATTAAAATAATAATTATTGTTAATAATATTAATATTAATATTAATATTATTAATAATAATACATTATTATTAATAATATTAATAATAATTTTATAATAATAATAATTATACTCAAAATAATATAAGTAATACTATTAATAATATTTATGATTAAAATAATATTATTATATTGATAATATTATTAACAATA
>Ga0209489_107396_pt1 | contig 16422 bp, 8 predicted proteins | sample SiratrowhiteBW_FD_187527 | JGI IMG/M metagenome (GOLD analysis project Ga0209489, IMG submission 187527) | Root nodule microbial communities of legume samples collected from California, USA - Siratro white BW (SPAdes) (version 2) | ecosystem: Host-associated > Plants > Roots > Nodule | place: USA... | reverse complement strand
TATATATAAGAAGAAAGATTAATGCCTTTGAAGATATAATAATATTTGAATTCGGTATACCCAATTTGCTTAAGATTTAATAGATGTTTTATTAAGTTTTTTAAAAATGCATACAATTATTATCTATATAATTTTTTTAAAAACAATTCTCATTTTTATCAGTGTTAATTTTGTATTAAATCATAAAAAAATAAAAAATACTCATGATTTTAAAAAACAACTTTTTGAAGAACATGTTTCAGTAATATTCATTTGAAATATTATTTTAACTGCCAAAATCAAGTTTATTGAGAAATCGTTATAAAATATGCATGCATATTTATAAGCAATGTTATAAAAAATGCTATAATCCATGAGTGAGTGGGGTATAGTGGACAAATTAGATTTCCTATATAATTGAAATAAATAATGTTTTCTAACCCATTCCAATTCAAGTCCGTGAACTTATTCCAACCTATTTTTATGGCTTTAGTTTTTATGTCAAATTTATAATATTTATCTTCAACTATCATTTATCTAATTTAACCTCAATCTATGATTAAACAAAGGATTTTAAAGGACAATACTTAGAAGGTGGCTTTTTCCTATGTTATTGGAGAAGCGACCAATTTAATTATCCAAAAGTGAGTGCAGTAAGTTGGAAAGAAGGAAAAGGTTTTGACAGGCATTATACCAGCAATGTTAGATGTGATACTCATCCTTTCAACTTTTGAAACACAGATAAATGTATTAGAATTTAGATAAGAAAAAATATGAGACTATTTTAACTCCAAATTTTGAAATAATAGATTTTTAGATCTTTTCTTTTTTATAAAATACTATTTTTATCCATTTAATATATAACTTCAACTCAATCTTAGCTCTGAAAAATAATGAGGAAGAAAAGATAAAATACATTGATGTGGACAATGAGAAGATTTGATCTAATTGGAGAAATTGGTCTCTACTGAATGGAACACACTCACAACAGCAATAGGATATGTGGGGTGGTGTCTAGCTACCTATAACCTATATGCTTACAAACCCTACAATGACCCTTTTATTCTTCTTCAGATCCAAAACCCTATTTTTACTTCTTGGCTTTGGAATGGGGAGAAAACTAAAATGCAGACACAATAATAGAGATGTGAAAACAGATCTTCTTCGATTCCCTGCTCCCAACAATTCAATTGGATTCACTACTCCCAAACAAATTATAAAAGTTGTCAACTAAATTAAATTAGATAATATTTTGTTCTGTCCCTTTATTTCTTAGTTTAACTTTTTTTATTAACAATAAAAATATAATTAATAAAAACACAAATAGAGGTATTTTAATTTATGTAAAAAAATAAACGGGAATGTATTTATTATTTTCGAAAATCTTAAAAAATTATATAAGTTTTTATTCAAGAGAGCAAAATTTATAAGGCCAAGTTTAAGTAAAAAAATAAGAGACAAAACTATACAATACCTTAAAATTAAGATATTTTGAGTAAAAATACAACCTCCTTCAATTATATTGATCTTCAACACCCTCTTTACTTTTTTTGTCACCTTTATTATATAATCTTTTTGAAAGTTATATTTTTTATAAATGTTGATAATTTGAAAGTTGATCGGCTTTTTTTGTAAAATTATATTCAAAACTATAGATTTTTATTTTTTGAAGCTAACCCAGATTCTATTAAGATATCTTCAACAGTCTATTTTCTTTATCACACAATTATCTCTAACAACACAAAATCCAATTAACTACAAAATAATAATATAAATAAGTTCTTTTTGCAAGCAAACTTCATAATTACTTACAATAAAATTAGTATAACCACTTTCCATAAAAACAGTATATAACTTTTTTTCTAACAATAAAAATAAAAATACATTTACTACAAAGTCCAATAGTAATACAATTTGAAACAATACTTTTACTATTTTACCAAATAGCTAAAAATAAAATTTTAATATCTACATGGATTAATAAATTTACAAAACCAACCTCCTCTATTAATGAAAAAACAAATTTCTTAGTCTAAATAAGTTTAAGTTAACTTCACTACTGGGTTTTTATTCAATAACATAAATGAATTATAACTTAAATTCTTTATTATGTTTTAGTCTTGCTAAAAGTTTGAAATTATATTTTTTAAGATATAGATAACATTTATTTTAAAGATATTATATGTTGAATGTATATTATATATAACTTTAATTTACTGCTTGAAAATAATTTAAAATTTTATTAAACATAAATATTTAACGATTGTCACATGATAAAAAAACAAAAAGTCAGCTTCTTCATATATAAAAACAAAAGAAATTTTTTATGGAAATAAAAAAAAAATTATAGAAATTAAAACATATTTAATAAAGCTTCCTGTGGTGAAATTTAAATTTATTAAGTTAGATAGATAATGTGTTATATTTTACTTTACTAAGGGATAAATTTCTGTCATTAAAGACAACCTTTTTATCATGTAACTTTTAACACTGTAACCTAATCATTGATAGTTTTATAAAAATTTAAAACTGATTTTTTTTTATATATTGCAAACAAAAACAAGGTGTGTTAACTTTCTTGGTACACATTATTTACAAGAGTGAAAATATGGAAGTACTTCAGACTGAACTCAAGGTCCGATCCATCTAATGGATAACCTAGGCTAAATAAAATCAAATATTAAATTGAGGACAACTCCTTAAAATATATTGTCTGCAATAAAGTACTTAATTATTATACTAGAGCATAAATGTTTTAATTACAAAAAAAAAATGGATCCTTCTGTTTCTAGTGTTTAAAATAAAAACAAAAATTAATAAATAATTTCAAATTTTTGTAATTTTTTTAAAATTTGAAATTCCTCAATTTTTGGAATTTCTGCACATGTTGTTCTACGTACCTAAGGTTGCAATTACTAAATTTTTTTGAGTATATAATAGAATATATATTATACATGTACTCACATTCGGTTCATAGTATCTCGATCATGTTAGAGAAAAATACTAATGTCAGGAATCTCAAAATTCAATTCCAATATTTTGATCGACACAATCCAAAATTGGATAGATTCATCAGTCCCATCTCTTATACTTTATTGTTATATTTTAAAATGTTTACGGTTTTCTCATCAAGATTAAAAAGACAAATATTTCATGACAACCTTATTTGATTGGTACGTCCTACTAAATACTTTCTTAAATATTTTAAGACTATTATTTGATAGAGAATAAATTTATTATGTCCCTACATGCGAGTCTCATTCATTGTAACTAACATATTCTTTTATATTGAAATATACTAGATATAAAAATTTATGTCATATTCAAATCATCATCTAAATTTGAAAATGTTGAACAGGATTGAATTATGTAACTACACCAAAACCAACTATAGTGTGATTGGCCAAAACTGTAAACACTGTATATACTTTACCCCAAGACTCTTTACCTCATGCTTGTAGATATATGCGTATATATACAATGAAATGTTTGGCCCTTTTGTTTATATTATCTTGATAGATTCTTGCATTGTGGCCAATGCTACATGATTCTCTTGCCTGTTCATGAACAACAAAAGCACTTGTCACTCAACTTTATACTTTTAATAAATTTTGTTTCCATTGTCACACATTGGCATGTGAATGTACTTTTCCAAAGTGCAACTCACGTGAGTTTTTTGCTATCTCGCAAGCAGCAAGAATCATAGCATACTAATGTACGATATTACAAAACCAACACAATTTAGTTTGGGATAATAAAAGTGAACAAAGTAAAATAGTTTACTACTGAAAATTAAACTAAAACATTATATATTATGGTACGTCCAAAGATTTCAAATCATGCATTTAGAAGTTAAGGTCCAAGATATTGTATAAACATTTTATATTCTTAATTAATCTACTTCTAATGTGTGTTTTAGAAATAAAAAGTAGGCACAAAGATAAATAACAGTTTTATCCTTCGGATTATATATGCAGATCTACCGAATGAGCAGTTAGATAAAATGGGGGCTCTGTGAAATGTGTGAATCTGCTAAGGGTTTCACTTTCATATATAGAGACAAACATTAGAGATTGATTTAAAAATAATTTGGAATGTCACGAGAAACTTTTCTGAAATGAGCAAAAGAATTCTCTGCATAATTGGACCCTAAAAAATGTTTCTGTTTCTGGTTTCATTCTGGTCACATTTGGTCACGTGATATTATTATACTAATGGACACAAAAACGCGTACAGGTCAGCAATACATATAATATTATTCATATCTATCACTCATCATATCATTTACTAAATTAAAATCATTTGCGAAATAATAGGCTATTAGATTAAGCAGCATGATATAGTAATCATCCACCATATTATATACCTGCAGATGCATGACTCCAATCATACAAAAAATGTGTACCGTACATATCATATTCATGGATCATGGAACATGGAACATGAGCAAGTAAAAACATTCAAATCCAGAACAGAATCTTCTCACTCTCCAACTTTATTGCAACTAACAACTCTTCCAACCCTCCGAGGACTCTCCAGCTATGAAGGACTTAGGTTACACCATTAACAATACTTATTTATGAACTAAGACCTATCATCATCAGCTATGATATAACACAACCAACTATATCACCATCTTTTTCCTTTCATTCTTAAAAAGACTGTAAATTCAGTAAGATTCCATGAGTGATATTCGATCTCATTAAATTAGGTTTAAAATTCCAAAACTTACAAATGAGAACTTCTAATAACATCATTTTTGGTTTCTGAATCAAAGCCACTTAAAATGATTTTGGTTGAAATGATCCTATTAATGCAGAATAATTAAATCTGTGTTTATGGGTAAAAGTACAGGGGGAATGTGAGTGGTTAGAGAATTTTATCTATGTGGACAGTGAACATTATTCTATTTTAATTTATACATATACTACTTACTTAATCTATATAATAAAGATTCACTCTTTTTTTTTTTCTACTCTCATCATATCTTAATTGTTATTCTCTTCTGTCTCCAATATAAATAACGAAAAACAGAAAAAAATTAAGTCAATTTTTTAAGATATTGATATACCACCATGAAGCAAAATATCAATAGTCAATACCATATCCGATATGATATTAAAGTTGAGTTAAATCTTCTTGTGCTTTCACTGTTATCTTGTTTTTTCTCTTTTGATTTTCTTTCTTTTTTATTATTGAATCCTCAACTACAAAGTCATTTATTAATCATCTTTTAAACCCTTATAATAAAGAATTTGGGAATTGTTCTTCTCTCCTCAGCTAAGTCGAATCAACCATCACTCTTGGAGTACAATGGTGAAACATATCCAAAAACAAATTGAAATTCATTAATGGAAATATCAAAATTCTTTAACGCAATATATTATATTTGAAACTTAAGAGAGATGTAACGTCATAATTCTTTCTTGTATCACTTGCACCTTATTCACTCACACTGGTCTAAATATTATTTCCATTGATATTACCAAGGATCTATAGATGATTTAAAAATATAATTTTCAAAGGTATGATTAAAACTTTGGTGAATGATTTAAAAATATAATTTTCAAAGGTATGATTAAAACTTTGGTGAATGCTGCAGAAAGACATAATAATTAGAAATGACAATAAAGAGAAGCTATCTAGAGGAGTCAAAGTAGAGGAAATGAATGTAATCCTAATTAAGAAAAACAATATGTATACTATTATAAGATGAATCACGCTTTAGATTAATGTTATTTCAAACATGAATATCCATCATGGTAATGATCAAATATTTTGTCAATAATGTTGACAAAGATAATGAACACTCTTGTAAGCTCAAGATAATAAATAAGTACAAAATGATTATCAAAACCTCAAACAAGAAAACAATAGTTTTATTGTTGAACAAGTACAATAGATCTTAAATCTTCTACAACATCCATTCAAAATGTTTACCAAATATATAGTCACAATGATGAGTCTTCTACACAAGAATCACAGACAAGTAAAATTTCTTAAATTTGGATATTGGTACAACTGATCATGTTACGCATATAAAAACACATTTTGTTACCTTTCACAAGTTAAACTTATTTATGTTAGACTACCAAATGATTCATGTGTTACATACTGTCAATCATTTATATTGTGATTTAGTGCATATGGTACCAAAGGATGAAATTAATTTTAAAACTAAAAGAATATATTTGATGAAATCTTTACCGGGATACAATTAAAATCATGAGCTTGGTAATATTGCAATTCAGTAAAGCATTATTTTCTTTCTCAGATTGGTATATTTGTCTAATTATATGTATTAATATGATAATTGAAGAGTACATGAGAAGGACAAGAATATCATATGAGCAGGGTTATTTCTAGATTTTGAAATTAATAGCCTAGAAACAAAATATGAGTTGGTTGTTTGCAAGTGAAGCTTTGACGGTTGGGTTGATTTTTGGAAACAGAATGTGAAATTTGTAATTTTAGTGGGTGTAGACGGCATCATGGTCAGAACTGAAACAAAGAAGATTGATGGAGATATTGGTATGCATAATCTTTAGATACACCTAACTAACTTTTATTGTCTTGTGTACTATCTTGTCAAATTGATTAATCTAAGCATGTTATGAGTTTTTATAATCCTGAACAAGATGTATGACTATAGTTAATGTTTTGTAGGAATGAATTTAGAGAATTAAGATGTTGTAGGTTTAAAAATGTAATAGGAATTTTAAAATTTGAATATCCTATTTTCTCGAAGATTAATGTATATATATATATATATATATATATATATATATATATATATATATATATATATATATATATATATAAGTTGAAGCACCCATTTATAAGTCCTATTTATTTAATTATTTTATGTTAATAAAAAAATCAATTATTACTTTTTTTACATAATTTTTTTCATATATATCAATTTTTGTTTCATTTTGTTTCTATTTGTTTTCATTTTCCTATTTTCCTATATATGTAGGATCTTCTTCTGTATGGAAATAGAGAGTATTCAATATATATTTACATTTTTTTTAATTTTTCTTTCTTTCCTTTGATCACTTTTTCTGTTTGAAGATCTCACCATAAGATCTTTTTCTTCTTCTACTACCATTTGAAGTAGTAAAATATCAATCAGTCTATACTATATCAATAATTCCAACAAAAATAATGAATATCTTTTACTTGTAATTATTTTGATTAATAATGTTTTTATTTCAAATCATCTTTAGTTAGAACTTAAAACAGATAATCTGAAAACCTGCATAAAATAAAAGATATTTTAGAAAATATCATGTTTAAAATGACCTAGATGAGATTGTTTTTTTCTACAAAAGATAAAAGATTGGTGGAATAAAGTTAATTATGTATAACTGGCCACTATTTATGAAGACAAAGAGTTGGCTGTATAATTTTGTATTTTGTGGCACATATTTAAGATACATTTAAATCAAATAGATGATAATGACATAGCTAGTCTTGATCCCACACCCCAACCAAATCTTGTTCTTTATTGTCAATTTTTCAATGATGTGCCAGTCAGTACATATTTACCTTTGTTTTTAACTTCAACTTTAATGTTTGGAATTGACTAGCATAACCTTTTGTTACCGAATGTTTTTATGAGACTGACTCATTTGCTATATGAACTCCTTCAGTTAATCTATAAACATATTATGGATAACAAATATTATTCATTCATTAATCACAAAGACTTTCATTCACAGTATAATTTTGTCCTAAATAATGAGAATTTATTTTTATAAAAGAATTTTGAAATAATTATTGTAAAAGTAATTTGTTCTATATACAGTGATTTATGTAAAAAAAAATACAATATCATTTTAATAATAATTAATGAGGAAATATAAAATTAATTATAAGATATTTTACTTTTTTTAATCAATTATTTTATTTTAATCAAACAGTTAAATATACATTATTTATTAAAATGATTAGATTAAAATAAATAAGTGATAAAAAAATAACTCTCTTCAAATTATTACCTCTACTCATTATAAATTCCTTAAAATCATAAGTTTTCTATTTTTGGATGAAATAATTGATTATTTGGGTGTCTTCCTTTCTGGTAAATTTAGACACTTGATGAGTAGGAAAATTAATTAGATATCATGCACTCTGGTTTTGGGGACAATTTATGTAGAGACCTTTAAAAAAAATCCTTATATTAATGACAATCACTATAGTAATGGAATTAATTTCCAACTAAGTAGATTAGGGATGTCGGAGACATTTAAGAAAATGAAAAACTTAGATAATAATTTTCCATTATAGTGATATCTTGCTATTTTATATCTTAGAGTTGAGTTTTATCATAAAATTATTGTTAGCAGATGAAAATGTTATGTAAGTGTTAAAATTACTTTTTGATGGTACACTTTTGTGTAATAAAAATAAAAATACATACATTGTGAGTTTAATTATATTAATGACAAGCTATATACATACTAACATATTTGATTTATGAATAAGATATCAAGTTTCTATATAGCAACAGAACTGTCTGGTTGTATAGAGTATATTTCTATTAATTTAAACCGATCATCTCTACATTAACAGCTCAATTTGTGTTAAACAAAGACTTATATATGATAGAAGTAATAAAGAAAAGACTATAATTTTGTATTGATGATGAAGTTTAAAGTAATTAATCCAGAAAGCATAATATGATTAAAATAGATTAAGAAAAGAGAAGGAATCGAAATATGAATTATGTATGCAATAATAGGACGTGGAAGGAGTATGGTCCATGTAAGGGTCCAAGAAAAAGAAAAGCAATATTGTGGTGGAGGGAGAATTGGGGTTCACAGGGGAAGAGTAGCTGAGCACTAATGGAATCTAAAAGAGTGTAGGAGAGTTCAGAGGAAGAAATGCTTTTATGGAAGGCAAGAGACAAGGTAGGAGCAGGATATGTGTATGGAGGATATTGTTTTGTTGTGATGATTAATGGGCACGCATGTGAATAGAGGTGGGTACGTGATTTGTCCTTGTGGAATCGTGACAATACTGCAATGCGGAACCAACACCTCCAAACACACTCATATTCATATATATATATCTATCATCCCTGTCATTCAATTTTTATATTTCTTAATTATCTCAATCTACATCTCTATATATCCTGTCACTGCTACATGGCTTTTCTTTTGGCTGCTACATATATCTATATATAAAACATTGTTATTATATCAAATACAATGAGTTCTTAGAATTATGCAGTTAAACGTGTTTAGATGAGAGTAATAACTTGTGAGATTCTAAGGTTAAGTCTTTAGTATACATGCATTGTATATATGCTCTATATATCCATTTGTTTTTATCAGAAGAAAACCGAATCAACCATTATGAACTTAAAAGAGAAAGTACAAGCTAATTTTTGGTGTGAAGAATAATTATGAGACTCTTTTTCTTTTGCTTGGATGTCTCTTACCTTTCTTATGTGAGACTAATCCCATATGAATGGATTCTGAATTTTCTTCTTCTAGCAATGTCTTTCTGTCTACTTGAATTATTGTCAAATAACAGCTTGACTTAGCACAAGCAGAGCAAAGTAGCATGTGACTGACAAGATAATTATTTTTGCAGAAATACATTTGACAATTATTGTTAGATTACTAGATCTGATTAATTAATTTAGGAACATGGTCATGGGTTTATGTTTATCTATATTTTTTTATTGGTATAATGAATTTATTTATAGAGAGAAGATTTGTTACTTTAACCATATAAGAAAAGCCTTCAACAAAAAAAAAAAAAAAAAAAAAAAAAAAAACACCACCAATTTAATTATGCCCCAATCAAGAAAAGATAAAAGTGTAGTACCTAGATTAGCTAGCTTGTGACCAAGACCATCAGTGAATCTTTGTCATGAATTTATGTAAAAGTTAATTTATACATAGCTTGCACATTAGTGCGTTAATTATTTTTATTAGAAAGCAAATTATTGAAAGAAGTAAAATAAAAATATTTCAATATATATTGTGTAGGAGAAACCTAAAACTATTAACATTCTAGTTCTTAAATAAGCTTCCATATATGACAAAGGGTAAAAGGACCAATCTCACACCTACTTTGAAAATAATTTAAGACAAATAATAAACACAAATTTAATAAAGATTCTCAATCCCATATATTAATGTCAACCGTTACCAGCCTAAAAGTAATTTCATTACGTGTAATCAATTTTTTATAAGCATCAATCAAATTGACCAGAGATTCTGCAAATTAAGGCACCATCCAAAATTTCTTCGATTCCTTCATTCTAATAACACTAAAGATAAATTAAAGCATGCACGAAAACTATTCAATTCCAATCAACTTTTTTTTTTTATCAGCAACAAAAATACCATTCAAACTCTCTAATTTTTCTCACTTTTTGAAATAAAACTTGACTAGTAACGGGACCATTACTTCTGCAGAGCGATTTAAGTTGGCCAGTTAAACGGTTGACGTGATATGTTATATCTTTACAAAACCAAGAACTTTAGCTGAGATGCATTTTTCGATGAAGTAAAGAGAGCAATAATATAATATTATGATCTACTGAGCGTTTCTTTGTTGGACAAGCTAATAATTGCAACTAGGAAAAAGTGGATGCAGTAATTTCAGTATCCGTGATATGAATACCACAGTTTGAGTTACATACAGAAATCCATATATCATCATGTGAACATCCATGCCAAGTTCATGTATAGGTTTGGATACATATGGAAACCAAACAAGAGATAATTATGCATGAAAACTGATGCAATAATTGATAATGGACGCTAATTATGTGGTTATTGGAACTGCATGGTACCTGTAGAAGAGCTAGGAAGTATAAGGATACATGTTAGTCGTAAGATGTTGGAAAGAAAAGCATAGAAATGATGGCATTTTAATTTGAGTTTGAAGCGGGAATGGGAAAAGGAAAATGAAAATGAGCTTAGGTGTGTGTGATATTATGATAAGAAGGGTATGATGGCACGTGGGGAGAGAGAAGAAGAAAGAAGACAAAAGTTTGATTGGAGGTGTGAGGAAGGATGGAGAGTGGAGGAGAGGCTAAAAAGCCCCCGTGAGGAGTGTTTGGAGGCATTCCAAAATCACAACTAAACATCCTTTTGTTGCTTCTCCTTCACTTCTTTCGATGGCCTATTTTCACTATTACGAGTTCATGATTCCCCTTCTCCCATTCTCTTCCAACTCAAAACTTATCAAACATATTCCAAATTCCCTGCATACCCTTCTTCTCTTCATACCCTTTAAAATACTAATCATAATAACTTTGTCCTATTTTTCTGCCATACAGCAGCAGGTTGTGTACAAGTTAACACAAACTATATACCCTAAACCAAACTAATTTAGATGTTCACACATGACTTTAGTTTCATAAGTGGTTGATTTATGATTTCACTATAATTAATCTTTGATATATAATGCAACACACCTACTTAAACAAACATTATATGTGGAAGGTTATTTATTCAGGAAATAATCATCTTTTTAAGATTTCTTTCAGAAGTTGACAGAAAAGTGTTATTTTTTGAAAGAAACGATTATAGTAGTTCTAGTGGATATTTTGGATAAAAATATGTCTGTTGTGTGTTTTGATTAAAGTACTCTTTTTTCTTCTTATTAATATATTTTTTATTACAGATAAAAAAACACTGCTTTTTTACTTCTATTAAAAAAAATAACCAACTGAATGATCCAGAAAAAAACTATTAGATTTGTATTATATTAATAAAGCATATAATCTTCTGGCTTCCATATCCTTTATACTTTGCAAGGAGAAAGAAGGGCATTTCAAAATTGAACAAATGGAAAGAGTCCAAAATATCACAGAAGGGTAGTTTTGTAAGTTCAAGAAAAAATATGTAGTATTTCTTTATGAATAAACTGAGTCAGTCATGTGGGGAGAAAACACATGAGATCATATGGATTTGAGAGCTCATCCCTTCTTTTAAATGACCAGAGAACTCTGCAGAGTTGATAGCAAAAGAAAGGAACCAGAGTGAAAAAGCCAGAAGGATCATAAGCCGAGAGAGAGAAAACGAGAACACGCAAAATGGTTTCCAAAGAGCAAAAGAGAGCAGCACTGCATGAGCAGCTGCAACATCTTCGATCTCTTACTAACTCTCCTGCTGTAATTCCCTGCATTATCTCCTCTGATTTCTTCCTTTCCATTGGATTTCTATGTGAATATTCTCAAGAAAATCAGCCAATTCCATAAAAGAATGTTCAGTTAGAGACTAGTATTGTTATACCCTTATAAACTTCCCTCTTCTGCTTTTTCTCTTCCAATTTGATTTCATTTTTGATAAAGGAAACATATCTTGTTTATGTTATTTTTTCTATTAATCAAATCTTACAAAGCTATAATTTCCTTTGACCAAATCCATATTCATTGTCTCTGTATCTTCGATTATCTTTCTGTGTTTCTATTTCCATATTTGGGTGGAAAAAATAATTAAGATAATCATTAATTATTATATATAATATTGAAAATAGTGACTGATAACTTTCTTAATTTAATACTATTTATCTTGTAAAATAATTCATATGTGCAGTTGTTTCCATCAATTATGCAGCTTATTGAAATAGTACTATCTAATAATGGTTCTATATGCATGGCAGCTAAACAAAAGCTCGATCATTATCGATGCATCAAAGTATATTGAAAAGTTAAAGCAAAAGGTAGAAAGACTGAATCAAGAGATAGCGTCTGCAGAAACTTCAAGTGTGCACGACCCCTTGCCTATGGTATTTTCCTAACTAAGAAATGTTAACAGTACCCTTTACACTCAACAATTTTAATATAATATTTTATAAATATATTGCCTTAAAAACATTGATTGGAGTGACATTTAGTGAATGGATTTCTGCAGGTTACAGTAGAAACCTTAGAAAAGGGATTTCTTATAAATGTTTACTCAGCAAAAGGGTGTTCAGGTCTGCTTGTTTCCATATTGGAAGTCTTTGAAGAGATGAGACTCACTGTGCTGGAAGCTAGGGTTTCTTGTACAGACACTTTCCGATTTCAAGCTGTTGGAGAAGTAAGATATACACAGACATAGCAAAGAACTACTATTAAAATTCCTTATTTATTTTCAACATGCATTCATTTATCTCTCTATTCCTTCTGTTATCAATACTTTTGGATGTCACATGTGTTGTCCTTTTATAAGAAGTTCCTCATTGGGACACTTGAGTAAAAGGACGTGCTGTTAAATCATAACCTAAGTTAATTGTGCATCACCTCCACTAACTAATATGTAATTTCTTCTATTTTTTTTTTTCTGATATGTTTATTCTTGTGTAAGAATGATGGTAAAATATTAAAGTAACTTTTGTAGAATGAAGAAGAAGGAGACACAATTGATGCACATACTGTCAAACAAGCTGTAGGACAAGCAATAAAGAACTGGAGCAAAGGTGGCGACCAAGAATAAATCAGTAATTTGTATTTTATTTTTTTCCATTTTCTTTCATGGTGGCTAAATGGCAATTGTTCCTTATGGAATATAGCTTCCAATTTTTAATGAAAATATATGTCAGCTATAAGATAATGAAGAAGAGTAGTTGATGATTGATCAAGTTTGTGTTTATATACCCATATATGCATAATGCATTTTCATTTTTTTTCATCCATCTATAAGGAGTTCAATTTTATAATTAGTTAATACAGATAAACGTAATTGATAAGGTTGATTTTCATGAAATCATATCAAGTTTTGATAAGGTGAAGGTCAAAAGTAAAAAAGAATAAGTGTAAACTGTCTAGAGATACGTAAAACTTGTAAACATGAGTTAACAAGGATGTGACCTACTGAGACAGCAAACAGTAGAACCTGACACGTGTTACCATGGAATAGACTAGTGATATGAATGTTTTCAAACTCAGATTTTAGGTGTATTTAATCATGAATTGAAGAAAGATAACTTTACAGTTGCCTAGGTGTTGGACCTTTTTTAAGCTAAGCCAAGAACAGTCTTTGCATTGTTAATTTGGAACTAACTTGTATATTGGGCCTTTATTCCTTACATATATTCTACTACACTGTGCCTGTTACATCCTGAACAATGATATGATATGGTGTATATATATATAAAAAGAGGGTATTTAAAAGAAACATTCTGCATGAGTTTTATGTACCAAAGTAACTATAAAAATGTGAAATTAAGTTCTGCTCTTGACAAAAAATAAATAAAATTATGAGAAACATCTATATCATTATGGATTCAAAGGAATCACACTGTCTAAAATTATTTGTTTCCTTCAAAACTGATACACTTGTTCAATGTGATGATCATCTATGTCTTGCTACCTTCGTAATATATATTATCATATAAATTAATTAGAGTATATTATCAACCAATTTTCTTAATAATTTACATAAGAAATAAGATATAAAATAAGAGATGGAAAATATTTTTCATCTAAATACCAACCAACTCTTTCCTAAAAAAGGAATTTTTTTTTAATTTATCTTTAAGTAATGAAAGATAATATAAAATAAATTTTTCAATTATTAAATAACAGTCTATTATGATTATCTAAAGACCATATATCCATGTGGGACTACTTTTTTAGGAAAGTGATTGTTTGTTCCATTATAACACTAGATGTGTAATTAATAGGTAGCACATAAAAAAAATTAATTTTGTTGTTGCATTGTTATTGGAATCTTTGGGAGGAATTCACCTCCCACAGCCTATTGTAAGGTCCGAAAGAAACTGATTTTTTGGCGAAATGTAATTCAAAAGTTAAGGTATGAGCTCTCAAAATGGAAAGGAGTATGTCTTATTAAGTTTATATTCACAATCCTATCAAAGCTGTATATAACAACAATTGAAGAAAAAAATTCTTTGGGTACGGGTCATAAGGGTAGAAAGATTGATTGGATTAAATAGGAGATTGTGTGTAAATCAAAGAAAGGTAACGATTTAGGCATCAAAGATATAGAAAATTTAACATTGAATATAGATCTATATGTTCTGTCCAAGATTAAGATGGTTCATGGAATAAAGAAGAGATGAATGAAAATTGAAGAGAAGTAAATAAAAGGAAGAAGAGATCATATGTGTCTTGCTGAGTGGGTCGAAGAAGACACGTTTTATGTCCAGGTTCATAGCCAGATACAGTGAACAATATATTTTTCTCGTATGATTTAGTTTGTGTATGGTTTAAAAGTAACTAATAATAACTCTTAAGTTCAATTTATTTAAATTAAAAATAATAACTAATAATAACCCACAACTTCTTATTGGAAATCAAACACTTTATCAGCTAGGCCAAAGACACTCTTTAATTTTTTTTTTAGTTTTAAAATATAAAAGACATACCACCGCGGTTGTTATAGACAACCGTGTTTGTATGTACCATACTAGTACGGTTTTCTGCTACAACCCCGTTTGTATGTGTCATACCAGCGCGATTTCTTATGAACCGCGGTGGTATGTTATACTTTTCATCGCGGTTGTACAACCGCATTTGTATCTTCAATACTTTTTATTGCGTTTGAATTCATCGCGGTTGGACAACCGCGCTTGTATACCTTATGCAACCGCGATTAAATGTCCTTTTTGTACTAGTAAATGCAAAATAAACAATATTTCAAATAATGAAAATTGTAATATCACAACTAAATTCGAAAGTTTTGTAGACATGCTAAAGAAGATAATATTACATTAAAGTTTATCCTTTTTTTAATAGGAAGCTTTGATGTTTACATGAGAAGACAAAATATTGTTTGCATTTCAAAGAAAATTACTCATATAGGAAGAAAATTTGGAAATTTTGAAAGTTGGTTACAAAATTTACCAAAAAAAGAGTAGGCTAACAATATTAAAAAAATTAATTAAAAAAATGTGTGAAAAGTTGAAACTTTATGACAATGTGCATTTTCTTTTATCATATTGTTATAAATGTATTAAAAAAAGGTATAGCAATTAAATAGGTTGTTATTTAAATTATTTTAATTGCTATTTAACTTACTGACTCAAGCAACAAATGAATTAATCCCTCACTTAAATCTTAATTGTTTTAATTAGCAATTAATTTTAAATAAATTACTATTAACTATTATATTTTTTAGTAGCTAGATTAAATTATAGTCAATGAAATTAGAGATAGCAAATAAATTTTCACACGTGGATATTATAGGAACTCATTCTAATCTTATGTATGATACTTATATTGAATAAACATACGTGTGTATATTATTCATTTTTTTTAAATCTAATACAAGAATAATGATGGATATATTCATATGTGTGATAATTTTGTTTTTATTTTAAATTACATAGTTTATTAAATAATTTAAAAAAATTTATCTTTTTTATTCTTTTACTCTTTTTTATTAATAAAAAATAATTAAATGAAGAATAAAAGAATGGTGTTTTACACAAAAATAATAGTGTGTACCTAATATGTATCTAATATAT
>Ga0209489_107395_pt1 | contig 16426 bp, 7 predicted proteins | sample SiratrowhiteBW_FD_187527 | JGI IMG/M metagenome (GOLD analysis project Ga0209489, IMG submission 187527) | Root nodule microbial communities of legume samples collected from California, USA - Siratro white BW (SPAdes) (version 2) | ecosystem: Host-associated > Plants > Roots > Nodule | place: USA... | reverse complement strand
CCCTGATTCTTCACCCGCAAGGATGATGATACGTAGGAGCGAGGTCAAACCTTGTCGGGCCCATTTTTATTAAAAATTTATTTTTGTCTTATTTGTTGTATTTATTTTATTTATGTTTGTTTTTTTTGGGGAAAATGAATATTTTAATACCACATTTATATTTATTCATTTAGTTAGGTACTGTCTTAGGATAGACGTCGCGGGGTGCTAATACCTTCCCCGCACGTAATCGACTCCCGAACTCGTCTCCGGTTCATGGATTTTTGTTTTATTCTTTTTCCGGTTTTTCTGCGGTTTTCCTTAATAAACCGTGGTGGCGACTCCGGTTTTAGCCGTTGTGATCTTTAGGTCTCGACAGACCTTAATTAAGTCATTATATTGAGCTTTGATATGCAAAATAAATAAAACCATGGTGTGCATGGAACTTTGAACATGATACGTGAGAGAGAGAGGTTGAATTGAGGTACTGTGTTTGCATGAGTTTTTTTAAAGGTATAGTAGGACATGTAGATCTGATTTTGAAGCATAATAAATGAATGTAGTGAGCTAAAACGAATGATTTCAGTTGTGAAAACTCAGAAATTGTTTAAGACATTTTGTCGAGCACCTGGTCTGCTCAACTTTGTCCTATGGCCTCACTTTAAAGCAGTTTTGGGTGTAATCGGTGAACCTGTGAGCGTGGGTGAGGAGTGTTTTAGATAGAGCTCTCATAGCTCTTTTTAACGATATATTACATGTTCGTTTATGATAAACCTAGGTGCTCCAAATATGGCCCCAAATTTTGGGTTCAATCACAGATTTACTGTGTTCTCTGTTGCCTGGCACATAAAGTGACAAAGATGGTCACTAGACCAACTTTAAAGATCTCGTTCTCGATATCCTTGAAGTTTTAATGGCTGTGTAAGAAAGCTTTGGAAAGAGATCATGGAGCTCTTTACAATATTATATGTCAAGTACGTTTATCAAATCCATTTGCACCTTCAAAATCGACCCCGAAAATTGGGTCTCAAAACTGGTTTCTTGAAATTCCACAAACTAAGTGTTGGCTGTGTTCAAAGTTGATCACTGGACCAACTTTCGACGACTTGTTCTCTCAATCCTTGAACGTTCATGAGGTTTTCGAGTAGGCAATAGAAAGATTTCTTGGAGTTATTTCCAATCGTATATCACAAATGCATTTATGAAAACATATGAAGTCCAAATTTGACCCCGAAAATGGGGTCCCAACAGTGAATTCTGGAAATTCCAGAAACTAAGTGTTGGCTGGGTTCAAAGTTGGTCACTGGACTAACTTTCGAGGGCTTGTTCTTTCAATCCTTGAACCTTCATGAGCTGTATAGGTATGTGTTGGAAAGATCTATTCAAGCTCTTTACAACAACATATAGAAAGTTCATTTATGAAGCCATTAACACCTTTAAAATTGATCCCGAAAATGGGGTCCCAGCACTAAATTCTGGAGACTAAGTGTTGGATGCAAAAGTTGGTCACTGGACCAACTTCATGGGGTTCGTTCTCCTAATCCTTTAACTTGTAGGGGTTGTGTAAGTAACCATTGGAAAGATCTCATTATTCTCTACAAATCCATATACAGCTTGCTCATTCACATAGCCATTTAATCACTCAAAAATTGATCCAAAGTTGCTTGTTCACCATTTTTTATAGCCCAACCATGAAAATTTTAAGTCCCCAAAATCCTTGGTTTTGCTTCTTGATGCTATTTTGTGTCAGATGAACCTCCTAGTGGCAGGAATGCTGCCCAAATGATGTGTTTAATCTTGCTCAGAGCTTGCATTTAGTGTAAACCAACATTTGTTGACCCACTTTGCCTGAGCCAGATACCGTTAATCCACTAGAGTGATAATCCTTGGCACGCACACTGCCTCTTTAGGGTTCATCTGCAGTGGTTAAGACTAAACCTCTCTCTCATAAAGCTTTGGCTTGTTTAAGCTCTCAATGTAGGGAAAAACACGTACGCTGCTACCTCTTCAGACACTGAGAACTTTAGCGAGTCAGAATAACATTACCTGATCCTTAACCCCATTCAAGCCACGTTCGCTGGCACTATGCATGGAGCACTGGCAGTTCGGTGTCCTCCTTTTGATTATCCCTCTCTTTTCATTTCTCACTAAAATTAGAAAATGACTAAAATACCCCTCGTTCTTAAAAAATAGAAAAATAGAAAAATATTAAAAAATCATAAAATCAATTTCAAAATTACCCAATCACATAGTTAGAACTACATGAGCCCTGATTTTCTATCATAGATAGAAATACGTAGGAGCAAAGTCAATCCTTGTCGGGTCCTTTAATTTAAAATTATTATTTTTGTTATTATTTGTATTTTATTTTTATCTTTGGAGAAAATAAACATTTAATAAATCACATTTGATTTTGCTCATTTGATTAAAGGTATTATCTTAGGACAGGCGATGTGGGGTGCTAATACCTTCCCCACGCGTAACCGACTCCCGAACTCATCTCTGGTTCACGATCATTTCCTTTTCCCTTTTCTTGGTTTTTTCATAGTTTTCCATAATAAACTATGGTGACGACTCCATCTATTTATTTTCGTTAATTTTTTTAATTTCTCTTTCGGATCGTCATCCCCGTCGTCGACGAGGTCGCGACAAAGTGTAATTCTACTCTCAAATTTTCATTATTGTTGCTCTCACAAAAAAAAATTGTTTGTACCAAGATTTTTCTTCGAGTTCAACTAGAATCATGATATTTGACGTGTATGTTAACTGAAAAGGAGTTTCCTTAGTGAATGATTTAAGAGGGTGACAGTTGAAGAGGGTGATAATAACCCTTTACTGTACTTGGCATCTTCTTAACCCATAAACATTTGGCATGACTAGACTTTTTTTTCCAGTTCATTTAGAATGACCCTATTTGGATGTCTAAGTAAGTACCATAAGACTTGTACTCTAGAAAAGGTTTTACGCATACTCACTACGAGCACTAAATGTTTTTGTCGTAAAGAAGCAAAGCTCTTATGAGGTGGAAAGAGTAGGTATTCTTGAAAGTTGAGTTGGATCGTTCAAGATTCAAAATGAGACCACCAAACTTCTAATAAAGAATGAGGAGAGATTTAAATATAAAAAATTATTTCACGTTCAAGTTAGTAAAAATTATAGAAAATGTTAAGTATAAATTATAGAAAATGTTAAGTATGTGAGTATTGAGTAAGGTTTCTTTATGAGATAAATGTGTATTTATAAACTTTTGAGTCTCTTTGAATAAAATTTATAATAACCAAAAAGATAGTTAAGACAAGTAAACTATGTAGTTGATTATTGAATACTTGCACTTTAGTACATAAGATATAATCAATTAAGTTAGAATCCATTGTTCTTATTAAATATATCCAAATTATTCGGATCGAAATTGATATATTATTAACTATATTTAGTTATTATTAAATCTTCAAAGATATGTAAGAGACGGAGGCTATTGTAGCTAAATAATTGTGTGAAAAAAATGATATCGATAGTCAACTTTCAAAATTATCAAATCTATATAATTTAATATTGGATGAATAAAGTAGATATTGATTTAATAAACAAATATTAAATAATAATAATTTTCGTATTTTATTAATTTTTATTCCCTGACCTAATATATTTGATTAAATCTATTAGAAGTAAGAAAAGAATGGACATGTGCTGAGGAGAAAGAAATTTTCTCACAAGAAATATGTACGTAATTTTGATTTTTGTTGGGTCATTTATATGTTTTTAAATCATACATTTATTTTGGGTCTCTTAAGTTGCTTGGTGTTTTTATTTTTATTTTTTACTATAGGCTAATTGGGTTGTGTCCAAAATATGCATTCATTTCATAGATGAATTCTTCCTTCACTTCCATATTCTTTTCCTGCACCTCCATAAAAATTTAATTTCCCAAAATACCCTGTAAAAATGACCTTAGTTTCTTGTATGTCAATCGGATGAAGTCATCCGGTTTATAAATTTTTGAAAAAAGTGAATCGGATAGGTGGAAGTTTGGTTTATAAATTATAAACCGAATATAAGAAAGTGGGGTGAAATTTGGTTTGTAGTTTGTGAACCGGACATCCGGTTTACAAAAGAATAGGAAATTTGCAAACCGGATAAGATCCACCCACTGTCCATCCGGTTTGCAAATTTCCTATTTTTTTGTGAACCGGACTGGGCGGCGTCCAAATCACAATCTTTTAATTTCTTTATTTTTTTTATCTCCCAAACAAGCATTCCCGAGCCTATCAAAAATAATTCTCTGGAATTTTCTCGAATTGTTCTTCTTGAAATGTAGTTTGTTTTGGTCATTGTGAGTTTGTGATAGTATCTGATTGGTCCTTTGTTGGATTCAGTCTTTGCTCAGGGGCTGAATTTCTATTTCTAGTAGTGCATGAGGCCATTCCTGTTGTAGACTTTAGGTGTGTCTGTACCAGCAGCAGAACTCACTGTCACGTGCTTGACTACCTTCACAAGAAGCTTGATGAAATGTGTCTGGTACAAGGTGGTGAGGTCGTGACTAATTTTTTGTGCTGTACATTATACATTTTTTGAACATTGCTTTTGGTTCACGATGATAAACTTTAGAATCTATCCTAATCACAGGAGGAAGCTAACCAGATGGTGCTTTATATGTACGTTGGAAGCTTGTTGCCATATATTGAGGGTCTTGATTCCTGGCTTTTTGAAAGAATTCTTGATGATCCTTTTGGTGAGGTAATGGTTATTGAAATTCTCAATTCCTCTAGGAGAAAATTAAGTTTTTTCCTATGTTGTGCTAAAGACTGTTATGGAAATAGCTCATGTTATATTGTTTAACTCAGAAATACGATTAGTTTTCCATTGCTGGAAAATCTTTGAAGCTTATGCGCTATGCACCTAATTGCTCAGTGAATTGTAGCAAAGAAAGTAATTATGAGGTTGGAAGTACCAAATGTTTTTACTATGGTTTATATCGTACTCAGAATGATTGGGCTAACCTTGCCGGAAGCTTTTTCTATATCACTAGTTGGACTTGTTGGTCACGGTGACCATGTCTGTAAAGTACTTTTGGCAAGAGAACTAGTATAATATTGTAACTGTTTCTTCCTATGCATCTTATGTAAATGAGGAAAAAATAGAGAATGACAATAATGAAAAATTAATTGGTCCACCTTATTCAGAGAAAACTTGGTATAAGTTCTTGATTGATACATTATTTCAGAAAAGATCAGCTGACTTAAAGCTATATGAACACGTAAATAATGACACATTAGAGCAGAGAGGGGCTAAAGTTGTTGAAGTGCGGAGTATTAGATAAAGTGCGGAGATGTATGTGGAAGGTACTTCCATACATTATTCCCCATTTCTCTTCGGTGAAGCATGTCCTCCCTTGTCTAAATCTTTCTTAGAATAAACTTAGCTATCTAGTTTTGTATTTTCTACAAACTACAAAAAGCATCATTTGTTAGTGGAGCAGAAACTCCTTTATTTTGTGATGCTTTTCACCAATATGTGATGGACCGGGTAAGAACATTGTTTTAAGATAATTATAAAAATAATTGCTCTGAGAAAATATTTTGCTGCAAAACGAGTATATACATTGCACATGATTAATTGGCAATTTGGCATTGAACACAAATAATGGTAGGGCCTGCTAGCCTACGAATAGAATGGCTAGTTGTAATTGCTTTTAATGCCTTCTAATTCCTTTTATGATGATAACACAGTGTAATCTTCCCATCCAGTATACACTCTTGCTTGCATGGTTATGCATCTTGAAGGGAACCTGGGCATTTTTATCTGTCACCACAATTTCTATGCAGGTATATCACAGTGCATGGCGTGAACTATGTGAAGGTATGCAGCAAAATCTCTAGATGAAGTCACTGAAGTTCATGAGGCCACGAAATCGGAGAGTTGCAAGCAAACGTGAGCCTCAGAGCAGAACCTTGAACCTCGTCGTCGCACTCCTCTCGAATTAAAATCGCAGGCTGATCACTCTCCGAAGCTGGCTCCATCAACTTTATGTGAAAAAACACATCCTTCATATCACAAAAAACACATCTTGTTAAAAAAAAAAAAATTAAGAAAATGTAAACCGGATCCTATTTATAAATTGAAAAAATTTGTAAATCGGATGAGTTGACATCCTGGCTTACATTTTAAATAAAATTGTAAATCAGATGAGATGTTATCCGATTTATATTTTAAAAAAAATTGTAAACCGGATGATAATCATCCAGTTCATACAGTCCAGTTCATACCAAACTTATCTTCAACGTCGTCTTTTATCGTCGACTACTACCCAAAATTATAAATTAACCATCTATATTTATAATATCACTCACAAATTTCTCAAAAACATCAATAATTACTCACTTTCAATTTTCTTCACGGATGAGCACGGTCAAGGTTCCTATGAATAAGCATACACTGAATGAAGAAAATGAGAAGGGTGAAAGGAATGGAGGGTATTCTTATCTTTGTATTTTTAACTTAAGGGCATAATAGTAATTTTATATGGAGCATGGAGGTGAAAGAAGAATTCGTCCATTTCATAAGTCTCGGACCACACAAGTTCAATGAGTTAGAAATCATTTGTGCATGATTACTATTTGCAGTACTCAAAATTCATGACTACATTCCCTACAGATCAAGTTGTCTCGTCTCACCTTTCAACCCATCCCATCTAAAAAGCATGAATGCATAAGAAAAACAAAACTAAACAATTTTATTCCTAGAAATAATTATTATTCTCACTTTGTTTGAAATAAGTAAAAATTCTTTAAAGCAAAATACAACAAAAAGATAAATTCACAAAAGTAGGATCGCTACATCTAGTAAGTGTGCTATAATTTAATCTCCTCTTTTTTTTTTTGGTACTAATAGTTTTCTCCATTGAATACCAATAGCCTTGTGACAAAAAAAGAAAAAAAAAAGTTCCTTCAATTATGTAAGTGTTCATGCTTTTCCCACACATGCAAGCATCATGACTTTTTTTTTTCAGCTACATGTATTATATATTTGATCAACACCACGAAATAAAGAATATTTAGGTTTGGAGTTTTTTCTGACTAGTGATTTTTAGAATATATTTGAACCCCACAATTTGATAGATAATTGTCACAATGCACTTTTTTTTTATTTAGAGGTTACAAAACCGTTAATATATTGTAAACATTGGTATGCTTTATTTAACTTTTCCACGCGTTATCATCTTTGTATTATTGTTGTTTGAGTATTTTTCACCAATGTATTAAAAAAAACTTTCATTTTTCGTGAGACTGCATGAACCATTCTTCTCTCCATATGCTTTAAGATAGATCCCTAGTTGATTTCATCAACTTTTATGTATTGAATGATAGATTCAAATATTTACACAACACAATTTGAATCTCACCCATACTCCTAAATCTTGTGTTCTATATTATACAAGCACAACCTGCGTTGATTTCCTATTCTAATATCTTAATCATACCAAACTCCAGTTATACAACCTCTGGCACTTTATATTTTATTCTTAGATTTCAGTTTTACCAATCTTTCAGGAGTATGCATATTTTCACTAACTTTCAAAGGTTTTCTTCCTGCAATAAGAGAGACATTGTTTTTCCATTCTTAAGAAAAAGAAACATTTAATTGCATGTATGAGAGTATTTGTTTGGTTGTTTATAAGAAGATTGAATTACACCAATAACTAAGGTTACCACAACAGGTACTAAGCTAGTTCATATAATATGATTTTTTTTATTTTAAACTTCTCTTTTTTTTTTTTACTTATTTAAAGACACTAATTGTCACTACTTTATCTTATTGTCTTACTATTTATTATTAGTTTAGTATGTAATTTAAAGATGGAATAAAATTAATGTTTTTATTTTTTTTTATCTTGCTACATTTTATTTTTTTATATTTATTTTATATAAAACTCACCTTAAGAAATATAACTGCAAAGTATATTGAAAATGGACAGAATTGGATTTTTATGATATTTGGTGAAGTGTTGATGTTTTGACTTACCTACCACTCAACATATTTCTTTTGGTACACCAGTTGCCAGACATCCCACTAATTGCTGATGTGGCTGGGCTATTATTGTTATATATTTTTATGATTAATGTCTTTATTATATTATAATGATCTCAAATAAATAAGTTATGATTTTAATTTTTGTAAAAAATATGTATGATAACTTCACATATTATTATGTAACCCTAATTAACTATTTATCTATTAAAAAATACTAAATAATTATTTCAAGTGTTGTAATGTAATATTAAGATGTATTACTTTAATAATTTTTTAATATACATAAAATAAATTTTATTTATATTTGAAATGAATATTAAATATTATAAGAATGATGATCGAACATGTTAACAGGATGGAAATAAAAGAAAAGTAATTTACCATGAATAAAATCAAAATTCACATATTTTATAAGAATTAAAAAATAAAAATTTGAAATTTTATCTGGTTGAATAACAATGAAAAACCTTTATAAATAACATAATCAAAATTCATTAATTTTACATAAATTAAAATCATATTTAAGTTTGTTTTTTATTTAATATATATATTTTCATAAAGAACTTAATTAATTAATTTGTAAAAATTCCAAAAAGTTAGTTTTTGTCATTGAAATTTTATTTCATTTTTTTATAAATTCATGTTAGGTATCACTATGAACTTTGAATCTCAGTTAAGTTGACACATCGAAGCTCAATAATCATATGTCATGACATGAAACATATTATTAAAAGAAAAAAGAAAAGATACAAAACAATGGGAGATTAGGCCAAATTCATGGTAAGAAAAGATGACAAACACTCCTCAACCAAGCTAGACAAAACGAAACAAAGGAAGTTGATACCTATTATGAAAAAAAGTCTAATTTAATAACATAAGGTAAAACATCATACCATTTAAAATCTAACTTATTACCATGACCAAGCAAAGTCAACTTATCAGCACAACGATTTTCCTCACAGAATATATGAGAAACTTTAAACTCAAATTCTTTACAAATCCTCATACATTTTCTCCATATCTCCCTCTCAAAGACCAAGAAATGAGGTTAAATGAACTAAACGGCTGACAAAGCAGGAAAGAGTCGCTCTCCAACCTGAAGCCTTTGCTCCAAGCAAGCTCAATAGCTAAAATGGTTCTCATAACCTCAGCATATAAAGACTTTTGGACCCCAAGGAAAGAGAAAAAACTACCTATATATTCACCACTACTACCCCGAAAAATAGCTCCACATGCCGAAAAACCCGGACACCCTCTGGCAGCGCCATCAGTGTTGATCTTCACCCAATTGACATGAGGGATTAGCCATTATGCATGTGTTTCCTAGAAGAATTAGCCATCATTTTGATTAAACCTTTAACAATCTGGATATCCAAACATATAGAGATGTTTTCTTAAAACCTAGCATGGTTTCTCATCCTCCATATCATCCAAATAGAGTAAGTAATAGTTGTCAGCTTGGCAAGATTAGCTAAGGGACTCCCTGAAAGCATTAAGAAATCAATAATATCATTAATAGAAAGAGGAGAGAATTCAGGAAAAACTTGCTTGGTATAATTCCAAATTTGGTAGGTGACAGAGTAATCAAAGAAAAGATGAAAAAGAGATTCTTCCTGTTTCCTACACAAAGAGCACGTAAAACACAAAGAAAGACCTCTAATTTGAATATCTTTGTCTATAGGTAACCTCTAATGTAAAATCTTCCAAAGCACTAAAGTCTTCATAAGAGGGATAGAACTAGTCCAAATCAATTTACCCCATTAACAAGTAGGATTAGAATCCTTAAAAAACTTATTGGCCGCCTTCTGGGTGAGAGAACCAGAATCTTCCAGCATCCAATTAGTATCTTCCCAAGAGATTAGAGAAATATGACATAAATTATACAGACCTTGAAAATTTAAAAGAGAAGGAGAAATATCCCAACAGTCCAAAAAGCGTGCTCTAAAATGACATCATACCAATCATTAATACTGAGCCAGATGGAGGAAGAGAAGAAGGAACTGACTCTCTAGTATTTAGATTTAAGAAACCGAGTATTCATTAAAGAAATCCAAGAACAATAATTGTAAGTGAGATCCCAAGCAAGTCTTAGAAGGTAAGCTTTATTTTCAAGTTGAAAATTAATAGCTTGAAGTCTACCCTTAAACTTAGGATTACCAATTGTACCACAATTAATAGTCACATAACCTTTTTTATTAATATCACTTGTCCAAATAAAGTTTCTAACCCATTTATCAACAATCTTGAGAAGGCTGGAAGGTCACCTATAAACCTGAAATTTGTAAGATAAAGAACCATAAATCACAGAGTTAACAACCTCCACCCTCCCCGTCATGCTAAGAGATTTCCCTTTTCGAGAGGCGAGTTTAGATCCGACTTTATCCACAAGAGGCTGAAGAAACTTGGCTTTAGGAGAACCTACAAAAATAGGAACTCCAAGATAATTAAAGGAAATATTTCCCCTACTACAACTAAGCACATCTTTAATCTTAGAGGGGAAACTAGGAAAAGTGTCACCAGTGAAGAAATAACTTTTTAAAGTGTTTATCCATTGATCCAAAGCTAAACCATAGGAATGTAAAAACTTCATAAGACTATAAAGGGAGCGTTTGTTGACCCTGCAAAATAAAAAAATGTCATCAGCATATAGAACATGTGAGGAAAAACATAACCTTTTAGGACTAGTCATCGGAAGAATATACTTGGTCAGAATAAAGTTGGTTATCTCTGTACTGAGGACCTCTTCAGCAATACAAAAAAAAAGTAAAGGAGAAAGAGGATCACTCTGTCTAACCCCCCGTACTACAAGGAAAGTTACCAATTAAACTACCATTAACCCTTGTAGAAAGCTTAGCAGATTGAAGGATAGTCAAAATCCATTCCAAGAAAGTATGGTGAAAACCAAACTAATTCAACACCTGAATGGGAAAATCCCAATTGAAAGTATCAAAAGATTTAGAAATATCAAGCTTGAAAGCTACATCATCATCATGTTTTCTTAGAAAACATATTAATAGGTTCCGAAGTGATATTAATACAATTTTTAATGTGTCGACCTTTAATAAAACCATTTTGATTGGGAGAGTCAATTATGGCAGCAATGGAAGCTAACCTGTCAGCTAAGACTTTTGAAATGATTTTAAACCTAAAATTCGCCACAGTTATAAGCCTGAAGTCTTTTGAAGTAGCCCTGTGAATTTTCGAGATAAGAGAAACCACATTAGTATTCATCCCTAGGAGGATCCAACTATGAGAGAAAAATTGACCGCATTTTTTTTTTAGGAAACAACCAAAAAGTGATCACACTTTTTTCAGTGTTACCTTTTCTTTATATCACAATTTTTTAACACTAAAATAAATTGTATTTAACCACTGCACCAAAGAAACTTTGTGCTCACAGTGTGATTATTATTATTCTTATTATGACTATTATTATTATGAATATTAATATTATTATTATTAACAATATTAATAATAAGGTTAATAATAATAATAATAATAATATTAAGAGTAATACTAATAGTAATATTAATAATAATAATAATAATAATAATAGTAGCAAGAATATGAATAATAACAATAATAATAAATCTAAGTGTTTTAAATATTTTAGTTATAAAATGAAGATATTTTTGTCACACTTTTTTTGTTTGTTGGTTATTTATAATTATAAGTTACGTTAAAGAAAATCTTAGTTTAAACTATCCACGTTGTATGACTCAAACTCTATGAGTTTTGACCACATTTTCATTATTTTATGCTACACCTTTCTAATGTGGTCTATTCTTTTTTTAAAAGGCTAAGTCACATTTGCAAAAGTGTGGCATTTTCAACCTTTAGGCCACATTTATTTGTTTGTGGTCAATTTAAAAAGTCGTGATTTAAACTATCCACATTTTATAACTCATGTTTTATAAGTTTAAATCATATTTTTATTATTTTAAGCCACACTTTTTTATTGTGCTCTATTCTTTTTTAAAAAAAAGGCCATGCTACAAAACTATAAGTTAAACATCCACACTGACCTCTTGTGGTTCATAAGTCACATTTGTAAAAGTGTGGTCTTTTTCACTTTTAGACCACACTTTCTTGTCTGTGGCCAACTTTAGGTTTGTCCAAAATGATAAATGTTATAGTGTATTATGGATGAATATTTGAATATTTTGAATTTAATTAATTTTTCTTAAAGAAGGTTTAGTGGGGTTGGTAAAGAAGGTAAAAAAAGAAAGACCAGTGGGTAGGAATGAGGTAGAAGTATGCATGTCTCAGTTTGCATATAATACCATGATTCTTGTTAATTCTAAGTTGCATAACATCTTTGTTTTGAAAAGTATTCTTAGATGCTTTGAATTAAGGTCTAGACTTAAAACCTATTTTAAGAATATCAAAATAGGTGGTGATAGAGTTAGTGACGAATTCTTATTTAGATGCGAAGAATTATCGAATTGTAATGTAATAAGCCTACCTTTTACATATGTGAAAATGCCAATTGGGGTAATTCTAACCAAACTTGGTTAGTTGTAATGGAGAAAATTAAGAAAAAAACTATCTAAGTGTAAAGGGAAGCACCTGTCTTTTGGAGAAAGAGTTTGCTTGCTCAAAGTTGTCATATATGTTGTACCACTTTACAATATGTCATTTTTTTAAGGTACTAACAAGTGTTGTGAAGGAAATCAAGAGAATTCAAACTCAATTTCTATAGGGATGGGGTTTGGATGGGAGGAGGTTAACATGGATAAAATAAAAACGAATATGTAAACCAAAAGAGTTAGGAGAGCTACGAATAAAAGATATCAAACTTTTCAATATGGCCTTACTTGGGAAATGGAGATGGAGACTTAGGACAAAAAATGAAGGCCTATGAAAACAGATATTAAAGTCAAATATGGGAGTTGGAGAGAGTTGTTGAACAATAGTACTGAAAATAGGAAACAATATTGGTGGTGGAGGGATTTAATAGGCCAAATAATGAGAATGAAATAAGTAAATGGCATGATGTGTTAAGAGCGAGAAACCCTTCTCGTAAAAATATCCAAGACTATTCAACATTTTCATGAATAAAGATGCAAAAAATTGGAGAGTTAATAAGCTGAAATTTGGATAGGTGGGAATAGAAGTTAGATTGGAGAAGGGATTGGTTTGAGTAGGAAGAAAAATAGGCTAATAAACTGAGAGTTGATTTAGAAGGTATAATGTTAAATAGAGAGAGTATGGATGATTATGGAAAAGAGGGACATCTTAGGGATACTCTGTCAGCCAAGCTTATTATGGGATACAAGTTATTGTTGTCAGGGAGGGAAATGAAACTTTCAATAAATTATGGAAGTTGAAAACCCTACCATTCGACACAACATTTCGCTTGGAAAGTGTTAATCAATAAAATAGCCTCAAAGGCTAAATTGATTAGTAAAGGGATCATCGCGGCTAATAACTTATATGTAATGTGCGAGAAGGAGGATGAGTCAGTGAGTCACTTGTTTTTCATGTGTAAAGCAGCATGACAAGTTTGGAATCTGTGCTACAAGTGGTTTGGGTTAGTAAGGTGCACCATTTCAAGGTTGACTAGCATCTTCAATAGTTTTATTTAATGGAATTGTCTAAGAAACAAAAATGGTTAAGAGACCATAATTATTATCTGGTTTATTTGGAATCAGAGAAATAATATCTTATTTAGAGGTGATGTGGTGGATGCAATTGAGATTTTCACAACTCTATTGATTAAGATTTGGTGTTGGATCACTAGCAAATACTCAAAATCCAATCTCTCTTACTCATATTGTTTATTTTGTGCCTAAAATTAGTTGAATAACTACAACCCACTGTTATGATTCATCTTGAATTGATAAATCATTGCAGGACCAACATTTTATTTCTGTATTTTGATTTATGTAGGGGTTTAATTCCAATAACTACCTGTTCAACTAAATAATGATTCCAGGACATAATTGTAGCAGGAGAGGATATTAGTTACTTGGCAATAGGAATAATACTTTGAAGATTGTACCCGATAAAAATTTGAACCATATATTGATAAACTGTTAAGAGTACTAAAATAGTTTTCTTATTTACATGGTATTTTAAAAGTTGGTTAACACTTTTTTGATGAAATATTCTAACATCCTTAAATGTTCTGTTCTTTATTGATGAAAAAAACTTTACTTAATATCTTAATTAACAATTAACTTATCACATAAAAAAAAATAACTATTAACAAGGAGTAGTTAGAATATCAGCATGCTATATATTCTCACAACTTCAAAAGAATTATGCAAATAAAAATTATCATTGTGGCCATAAATGAAAAAATCTATTATTCAACTAATTAATTTATTTATTTTCCTTCTATTTCAATTTCAATTTCAAATATTTGATATAGGTTTTTTTTATTGCATTTCAAATTTAATTTTTATATTTATTTACTACTAGAGAATTGTATCATAAAAAAGAAATACTACAACAAAATAATCAAGATAATATAGAAGCATAGAGAATGCTATAGTTTTAATTTTTAATCTATTTTTCTATCATACCATAAGTCCATTAATTAAGGCCAATATAGTTAATGGAAAATGTTTTCTCTCACTAATTTTGAGGTTACCAAAGTTTAAATTTGGCATAGGTTATAAATTTAAATAATATCATAAGTGAAAATAAAAATTCAACTGTTGTATTTAAAAATTAAAAATATAATAAATTAGTAAAAAAGAAATATATTTAATTAATAATTTTCTTATATTTACAATAGATGCATACTGATATTTTTATTATCAATTAACAAATATTATAATTTTAATTAATACTAATGTGAACATTGAAAGAAACACATGTATAAGTTAGAACACACTTTCAAGGTTAAAAGACATCAAATATCAAGAAATAATTTATGAAATAAACAAAATTTTAAATGAACTTTGGTGCACATATATGACCATGAGGATAACATCATGATTTAAGTGATTGAGTTGAAAAAGTTGACTAAATAAAAAAAAATATTAAAGTGCCATATTTACAAAGTTTGACACTTGTGATAATTAAACCATTATGTGGTATGTATTAAATAAGATTTTTTTTTTCTAACGTTGAAATAACTTTCATAAAGAAAATATGTGTAGTTAGTTTAATCTAGATAAGATATGTCAAATGTAAATAACTTTCGTCAATGGTTTGACATTTGAGATATAATTGAACACATAAAGTCTACAGCTGCCACATTGCTAATTGTGCAGTTTCAACCTTATACGCACGCATTTGATTTTAGTTCTATATTTTTTTATTTTTTTTTTCATTCAAAAAGTTGGAAACTTCACTTCATTGACTATATTCATTTTATTTCCACCTAAAACTAAAGTTAGATCTTTCAAACAGTCCATATTCACTGGCATCTATGCATGCACACAAAATCTCTCGTTCAAAGAATGGTAAGTGAAATATAGGTATTTGTCTCGTTATTCATGTCATTGGTTTTGTTGCAGTAATTTCTGCCACAAAATCCAACTCACGTAATCTTCTTTTTAATTATATCATCTTTATTCATAAAATTTGAATGTGAGATCTTATTTTAGGAAATGAAATCTAAGTATAACTTCAACAAAAAATAATTTTTTTTTATTCTTTTCAAAGTTCAAATTATATTAACTTATATATAATTATGGTCATTCATAGAATAAAACAGTTCTTTAGAAATTTATTTCAAAATACTAAATAACTAAATTTTGAATAGCAATAATTTTATAAACAGATCCTAACAAATTGATCTGTTAACCCTTAACTAGTTTGATAGAGTATGTTGAGTTTTTTTTTTTTTTTTTTTTTTTTTTTGACCTACTAGTCTGCTAACTCACTAAACTTGAGATAAGATGAAGGATTGATTTTCTGTTTATTGAGGATAAAAATAGAAAATCAATTTAGCAGATTAAATTTTCTTGTAATATTTTAAAAAAAATACAAATATATATATATATATATATGATAATATTATAATTTTAAAAGTTTAGTTTAAATTATTAATAATAATGAAATAATTTAATATATAAAACGATATTTTCTATTTATTTAATTAATTCAAATTTAAATATTTATATAATTTAACATGTTTTTAATATATATATATATATAAGTTGATAACGGGGGATTGCCGGACTTTGTATATCGGCTGGAATACCCGAGGTCGCAGGGCTACTGGCCCGAAGAAGAGACTATTGAAAGAACGAAAGTTCGCTTAGATCTCTTGAACCTCTGGTTTAACAACGCCACGTACAAAGGCGTGTTTTATGTGCTTTATTATTTTCTGTACTATATTCTGCTGTACTTCTTTCTATTCTTGCTCCTGAAAATAACAATTTAATTAATTAAAACATGGTAAGATTGTCTTTAGTGAGGAGCGTTGGTCAGCCGGAAAGGGCAGTGTAGGGGTGTTCCC
>Ga0209489_107393_pt1 | contig 16430 bp, 9 predicted proteins | sample SiratrowhiteBW_FD_187527 | JGI IMG/M metagenome (GOLD analysis project Ga0209489, IMG submission 187527) | Root nodule microbial communities of legume samples collected from California, USA - Siratro white BW (SPAdes) (version 2) | ecosystem: Host-associated > Plants > Roots > Nodule | place: USA... | reverse complement strand
GACAACAAAACAACCGAAGCGTTAAAGTATGGTTTTGAGTTGAAATGGGTGGGAAATTACGGGGACTGCGAGAGATGCAGTAATTCTGGTGGAGAGTGTGGGGTTGATGATGGAGATGGAAAATTTCAATGTTTCTGCGAGGATGGACCCCATTCTGCTGCATGCAAAGGTATGTCTGTATTTCCATTTCTAGTTTGGTAGGTAAAGAATAAACATACACGCCTTCTTTCTGATTGAAGAACCGTGTTACTATATTTTAGCAACAAAACAACACTTTTCCTAACAGGCATGAAAAAGGGGTCCAATATTTGATCCTAAATTTTATTTGCGAAACCAACGAGAGTTGTACCTCAAATGGGATGCTCTACTAACAAATATAACTACGGAAAAAAGTCATCTTTATGGATCACTTAATCTTTATCACCCAAACAAGGGATGGGAGAATAACAGTTTACATGGAACAAATCTGGGGTGTTAGGTATTTTACTCCAGATCATTTAGCATGCCAATGGTGCTGATTAACTCATGTTGATTCTTCCCCAAAACACCATAGCATTGGAAGAACCGGTCAGCAATTTTTGGTACAAAGGGCATGACATTGTTTGACTTTTGGGATATACATGTACAACAAATCAAACTCCTGATAAATTCTTCTGTTGACCATTTCACAAGTAGTTTTTCACCTAACCATCAGGTTTTATTATTATTTATTTATTTATTTTTATTCTTGGATTAAACGTGTCAAACCTCTTTTGATTTGTAATGTGTACATGATAAAAGAGTAAGCTGGAGTTGTTTGGAGTAGCTAGGCAAGAAGTCTGGTCATAACCAGTCTGAGCGGTTACCCACAGAGCACCAACCCATAAACTTTCTTTAATGTTTAACTAAAGTTAGGTAACACCAATTTGACTATTTTTAACTGAACATAAGAATCTTTGGTGTCTGGTCAATGGTTAACAGGTCACCTAAATTTACATTTGCATCAACAGTACTGATGCATTTCAAAACTCACCAAGCATGTGTTTAACCTTGTAATCTCCCTCTTCTCTAATTATCAATTACAGTATCAAATCCTCTGTCTCTCTTCTCTACCAAGCTATTTTTTCTTTTTTTTTTTCTGAAGATGCAACTTCTTCAAGGCACCTTTTTCTCATTTTTGGTCATAACCATCACCCTAAACCAAATTCCAACATCTTGTGCTGAGGATGTGCATTATCTGAAATGCAGTTCTCCATTTCATTGTGCAAATCTCAAAAACTTAAGTTATCCTTTCTGGGGACATGGTAGACCCCCATATGGCCACCCTGCGTTTAACCTACAGTGCACTGATGAAGTAGCAACGCTTACCTTTATGTCAGAGAGTTATAGAGTTCTTGAAGTCAATGATTCGGATCACAGACTCAAACTTGTAAGAACTGACTACTGGAACAACATCTGTCCTACTATCCTCAGGAACATCACTATGGATTGCACTTTCTTTAATTATGGTTCAGATTCTCAGAACCTCACTCTCTACTATGATTGTCCTTCATTTCCTCAATCAGATAGCAGCTCCCCTTGGTTTAATTGTAGTGTAAATGGAACTCAAATGATTAACTATTTTGTGACGGAGAGCATGCTTGAGAATTCTGAGTCAGGTGAAATACTGGGAGCATGCAAATCTAGAGTAGTTGTTCCAATTTTGGAATCAGAAGCTAAAGTTCTAGAAACAAACTCATCAGTGGAAAATCTTAAGGCCGTTCTTGATAATGGTTTTGGCGCGGAGTGGCATGCAAACAATAGTTTGTGTGATGAATGCCAAAACTCTGGTGGACATTGTGGTTATAATCCAAGCTTAAGTGAATTTGCTTGCTATTGCAGAGATGGATCTTTCCCATCCACATGTAAAATATCAGGTGAGTAACTGTGACCTAGATTTATAAAACATCTTGAGTTTTCTTGCAAGTAAAAAATCAGAAAAGTGTATCTATAGAGTCACATCTCAATTTTCTGCTATTGATTGGGTAGTGAGAAGGACCTCCCCTGTTGTCAATAGGATCATCAGCAATAAGAATAATAATGACATAGTTTTGTTAGAAACATCTGGATAAGAATGCTTCTTCTAGCTGTACAACATCATTCTTATGGTTTTCACCTTCCTTTATCTATCTTGTCAATGACTTCCTTTTGCAACATTATTGCATCACCTTTGAAAATATTGCAGATGGAATGGTAGATATCAGGTAGGAGTAAGTAGCATTCAATAGCTAGAGTTCACACATTCATCTCCCTTTTAACATATTTGTTGCCTTCTTTGACTGCAATTAAACTATCATTTTATGGGGTCCAGTAACTCTATTATTTCTTGTCTGCTCAATAATGTATATCCGTCTAGAAAACTCATCAATACTCTGCTAAAATTTCGTGAGTCGTCATTTCAAGTTCAAATCTAGGGATAATTGACCTGATTTGGAGTTGTACATGGTACTTAGACTTAGACCCCCAGGATCAAACATACCAATTTCCAGATTTTTGCCGTTCTTTATCAAGTATCTACAAACAATTATTGCTTCCTGACTTTGAAACTCATGCATGTAAGGGTGGTAACGAAGGTTGAAGTCGCTTATCAAAACCTCTTGTTCGTAGAAACATTACTTGCTCAGTAAGGCAAGAATGTTTATTATCTTTTCAATACATGTAATAACGTTTTAAGAAATAAGTATTCACAAAACGGTCTTGGTCACAAAACTCAAATGTAAACCATTCATGCTGCTCCTGTTTCCTGTACTTCATATTCCCTGTCATCTCTTCTATATCCTTTCACATCTCTAAATTTCTGCATGAAACTCCCGGAGTAAAAATATGAGTAATCACACTCTTCTACAATCCATTTTCTTCGACTGAAACATTGGGATTCAAGACAGATACATAAATATATTTTTATAACATTGGCAACTAAACTCGCCGCCATTGCAATTAAATATATGTGTTGTGACATCATGCTCTTAGATTTCACCGCATGCGTCTTTTTTCCTTAACTAACATATTCCAATGTAGTTCCTCCGTCTGAACCAACCAGCCAAAACGTCCAAAAACCATGTGGAACACTGATTGAGACCTTTCTGTCACACTTCTAGATTTTGAACAGCCACCATTTTGAACCATACTATAAGAGTATAATTTCTGCATTGACTTAACTCAATACCCTCTCAATATTATATACTCATCCTTCACCACCTTCCCCTACAAAATAATTTCCTCTTCCACTATTCAATTATTTTAAAGTGTAACAGTATTCATTTATGCGGCTGCTATTGCTAAAGCTCTCAGATTATAATTTTATTTTTCAAACCTTGTCAAAGTCCAATTCAAACAAATCCATCTTCAACGTTTTTTTCTTTCTTTTCTATTCTTCTCTCTTCGTTTAAAGTTCAAATCACAGAACCATAGTCATAGGACTGCCACCGCGGACGAACAATAAACCATGTTGTCCCTGTCGTCGACCACCACCACCAACACCACCATTGTAGCCATCACCCTCATCTTCTCTCTCCACCACACGACGTCGTTGCCGCCCCAGGCGCCACTCTCCGCCTGCCACGTCACCTCCTTCAACTGCGGCACCATCACCAACCTTTCCTACCCGTTCACCGGCGGCGACCGCCCCTCCTTCTGTGGGCCACCACAGTTCCATTTGAACTGCCAAAACGGTGTCGTCCCCGAGTTGAACATCTCATCACTGAGCTACCGAGTCATTAGTATCAACCCGGTTGCTCACACCCTCACCTTAGCAAGATTAGACCTTTGGAACGAGACATGCACCCATTTGTACGTGAACTCAACTTTTGATGACCCCATCTTCAGCTACGGTTCGGGGAACCAAAACTTGACCTTGTCTTACGAATGCAAACCCACTTCAGCTTTCACGGAAAAACCAGAGAATTTGTTTTACTGTGAGAGTAAAGGGGCTCTGAATGAGTCTTATGCTTTGATTGGTTCGTTACCTTCGGATCCTATTCTTGGAATTGTTGAATGCGCTGAACATATTGCAGTGCCAATTCTTATAGAGCAGGCTGATAGGCTGGTGAAAAACCGGTCTTTGCTTGGGGAGATTCTGATGAGGGGCTTTAATGTGAACTATTGGAATCCTTATGACAGTGTGTGTCTTGAGTGTGTCAGTTCTGGTGGCCACTGTGGCTTTGATTCTGATAAGAACCAACCTATTTGTATTTGTGGGGACCAATTGTGTTCAACTCCAGGTATTCCAGCTTTTCTTTTGGTTCATTCGCTCTTTAACTACTATTTATTTCACTTTTCTCTTCCTCTGTCGATTCCCTTTTCGTCACCTATTTTCAGGGTGTATGGTTCCACATCTCAGATGTCATTTTCTACTTCAATATGTCTTTTAAGAAGCTAAAAGTTATATAGTGTATTTTGATTTGGTAATAGAAAACTATGGTGAATATAAAAAGCATGATGAAATTACTATATAAAGAAAATATTTACTACTTCAAAAAATTATGGTGAGTTCAAACTCACCTTGTAATCAAACATGCTAGTAGTTTCCATGTCTCAAATGCGATTCCTTACTTTTTAATAGATTTTCGAACATGTTTGTTATTAGGGGTTTGAATTAACTCATTTTGGGAAAGCATTTCGAAAATTGATTTTGTAAAATTAATTTTAATTGAAATGGATTTTAAAGCAAAGAACTTCGTATTTAGGCGTCATCGTCTAAAGCAATAATTAGTAAAATCTTTAAACTAACACTAAAACTTTGCAGTCAATTATGAACTTTGCAAACATGTTCAAGCCTATAAATATTTACTTAGATTATTTAACCAGTATTTTAGAGTACTTTTAGATGTCTGAAACCAAACACTCGGTCAGTATGAATCAGGTGACCAGTAAAGAGTGTAAAACTCTCAATTTTCATTCTTTTTTGGTGAAAATTCTGGCTATGATTCTTAGAGTTTTAAGGAAAATTAGTTTGTATTGTATGACTAAAAGGGAAGAGGCTATGGTGTAGACTAATACCAGTGGCTGCCATTTTGTTTGGAAAGGCTCCTAGTTTTGCACACCAAGCAAACAGGGGTTTGATTAAATTAGTTGATGACTCACTTTTTGCAGACATACAGTGAGTGGAATTGCTACATGGTTTTAGACTTTTAAACTTCTTATTTTAGCCTAACTTTAGGCAATCATGATCAAAGTGGAGTTGGTTAGATAACTTGTGAATCCGTGCTCGAACGATCTCAGTAATAGACCACTTCTCTACTTAGATAATTAATGCTGAGCTGAAGCTCTTAATTCACCGTTTTTATATAGCTCGTTAATTGCTATTGGAAAAAAATTACCATGTGGTTTGATTAGCCATACATTATAAGCTTCCACTGTTCACCCAATCGGTTAAGAGAGACAATGAAGCTTTATTAGCTTCCTGTGTTGACTACCTCTCCTTTTCATCCCTCTGATCCTTTGTTTTGACATCTTTTTTGTTTGGAATATTGCAGGTAAAGGCAACAATGTAGGTGTAATAATAGGTAACTTTCATTTCGTTAATTTTTTGGTCATACTTAAATGCTTCCATTTTGTTAATAGAATTGTACTAATGTCTACTATTGATATTGTTATCAGGCGCTACTGTAGGAGGAGTTGCAGTCCTTGTTGTCATTCTTGGATGTGTGTACTTTGTGGTACAAAGAAGAAGAAAAAGTTATAAAAAATCAAGAAGTATGGAGCTCTTCATAGCTCCAACTTCAAGCGGAGACACTTTTGCATCCACCACAAATACGTCTCAAAGTCTATCTTCTTACCAATCTTCGAAGTCTGATCCAGTAACCAAGAGTTACTACTTTGGTGTCCAGGTCTTTACCTATGAAGAACTGGAGGAAGCTACCAAAAACTTTGATGCTTCTAGAGAACTTGGTGAGGGAGGTTTCGGCACTGTTTACAAAGGTAACAAAATAACTTATTGTCCATGATGCACAGATACAATTCATGTATCATATACCACATGTTTCTGATACAATGATATAATTAAGATATATAGGATATGATACCTGGAAAAAAAATACATATCTAGATTCTGCCAATTGCTCACATAATTGCTACTGGATGGATCTGGTTTTCGTGAACACTCTTCTATTTGTTAAACAGGTGAACTCAAAGATGGACGTGTAGTTGCAGTGAAACGCCATTATGAAAGCAACTCTAGGCGTATTATGCAGTTCATGAATGAAGTTCAGATTCTAGCCCGCTTAAGGCACAAGAACCTTGTGACACTATTTGGATGCACCTCTAAACACAGCAGAGAACTTCTCCTTGTTTATGAATTCATACCTAATGGAACAGTAGCTTATCATCTTCAAGGAAGAGACTCAAAATCAACTTTACTCCCTTGGCCTATAAGATTGAACATTGCTGTTGAAACAGCTGAGGCTCTAGCCTACCTACATGCAAATGATGTCATACACCGCGATGTTAAAACCAACAACCTTCTATTGGACGATCAATTTCGCGTCAAGGTTGCTGATTTTGGTCTCTCAAGGGATTTCCCAACTCATGTCACTCATGTGTCAACAGCTCCACAGGGAACACCTGGTTATGTTGACCCTGAGTATTATCAGTGCTACCAACTCACGGATAAAAGTGATGTTTACAGCTTTGGAGTGGTTTTGGTTGAGCTCATATCATCATTGCAAGCTGTGGACATCAACAGGAATCGCAGTGATGTGAACTTGTCAAACATGGCTGTCAATAAAATTCAAAACCAGCAACTGCATGAGTTGGTTGATCCTTATCTTGGGTTTGAGAAGGATCATGCTATAAGGAGGATGACAACAGGAGTGGCAGAATTAGCCTTTAGGTGTTTGCAACAGGAAAGAGATATGAGACCATGCATGACTGAGGTGGTGGAGATCTTAAGAGGTATCAAGAGAGATGGACTTGATGCCCGGGAAGAGACAGAAATATTGGATATCAGGACTGATGAAGTTATACTTTTGAAGAAGAATCATTCCCCGGTTTCACCAGATTCAGTTGTTGACAACTGGGTTAGCGGCTCCTCTGTATCTAATTCCTCATAGCTTCTGAGCTTTTATTTTCTCTTGGTGAAGATCTAGATTAGATAGTGAAACTTCTGTACTGTGTCAAATGTCAGTGAGCTAGTTTAGAAGTCATAGCCTTCACATGTATTTTCTCTTGAAGCTTCTGATTTGAACTTTTATTTGGGGCTTGTATTTTATGATGATGATAGAGGTTATGTTATGAGAAGGTGAGTTCACTGTTGATTCAAAAAATGTAATACTATTTTGTGGTGTAGATATTCTCATGTGTTTGTAGCTATGATGTATTTTTTCAAAAGAATTGCTTTATTTGTACAACAATTTATACAACATTTTATACAATGTTCTGATAAACTAAAAATGTCTTCTATCAGTATCTCAAGTCTTAGTTTCTACCAATATCCACATGCATGAAATGAAAAATGTTTACTAAATGGTTAGAGTTCATACAATGGTACAAATTGAAGCAATTATGATTGTGGATGGTACAAAGTTGAGGCAGGGTGAGAGGAAGAAGCATTTTTTAGTATTATGTGTTGGATTTGGAGTGTTATTCTTTGATGCTGTCTCATGTTAGCATGCATGGACAAAGACACAATAATTAGTTCTATAGACTCTACTCTACACAAACAATATATAGCATGTGTTGCATACAGTAATTAGTTTGTGTCTTGTATCATTCCAGAGACAAAACATGAGGGCCTTTATGTTCCCTCCCACAACTCTGGAGAAAAATGAGAAAACAAAATGGATATTTTAAACAAATAATTAGGGAAATATTTGTGATATATCTACTATTTTACATACTGTTTAATATTATTCTTTTTTTGTTATTTAGTATAGTTCAACGGGTTATTACATGATTAATACAATGAGACTGGTGTGTATCTCTAACTAATCAAAGTGAACGTTGAGAATGACTTTCAATTTCAGTATCTAATTTGAAACTTGATTAAGGTTTTGATTTAAATACATTAATTACCTGGTATATTTTTCTTTGAAACCGAGTCATATTCAAATATTAAGAGTCTTGGGCATATTTAAATATTAGTAAAGAAAGATAGGTCCGTTTCGTTCACGTCGTCTTAATAAAAGAGTTTCAGTGTTGATGAAATGAAATATTATTATTATAAGTTTTTTTTCAGAATTGAATGAATAATTGGAGTTGGAGTGGACCACTTAGTACTGCATAAAACCAATTCTACTTTGCTTCACTGCTTTTCAAGCACCGTGTTTACCACGAACACAATTTACATCGTAACATGTTAATCTTAGTATTATAAAAAACAAATACTTATAAACAATAAGGTGATTAAACGCTAATTAAAAGTAGTTCATAGAAGTAAGAAAGTGATTAAATACTAATTAAAAATTAAAGTGATCTCCACCATATATTACCACCGTTCATTTACCTATTAAAGTGGTATAAATAATTGAAAACGCCAAAAATGTCTTATTTATACCTCATTTTGAGAGTTGGAGTCTATTCGAAGACTTTCTAGATGAAATTCTAGAAAGACAACTTCAAGACACAAAAAAAGAATATTGGTCAAACAATAAGAAGAACATATCTCAATACATAAAAAAAAAAAAAAAAAAAAAAAAAAAAAAAAAAAAAAAAAAAAAAAAAAAAAAAAAAAAAAAAAAAAAAAAAAACTCTTAAAATCTTGTAGGATTTATCTTTCCTTTTTCATCAACAATATAATTCTTTTATCAGTCTACATATTTTAAAATTATATGGATTCTACATATTACAATTTTTAAGCTCAAATCTACTGGTTTGTTGTGCTTGTCAAACTTATGTTTACAGAGTTATATTCACATAAGCACTTTGAGTAAAACAAATATAATATATATATATGATTGATAAAATTTAGTTATTTACAGTGTATATAAGGCTTTGTTATAATTGCAACCTAAGTAACCAAATCATGCTGATTTAAAAAAAAAAAAAAAAAAAAAAAAAAAGATTATAAAAAAAAAAAAAAAAAAAAAAAAAAAAGTGACGAAATAGCCGTAACTTGTTCTACAGAAATTGGTGACTCCATGTCAAAGTTGCACTTAAATGAATTGGACTTTTTTCTTCTGTTTTCAATGCATTAATTGATTCATGGCTATATTTCTTGGGAGGTTGCCTGCCCAATGTAATTCAATCTTCCTAGTCTTTTTTGCTACACTGTTGTCATAAACAGATCTCAATAATGTAAATCAGAGATAATTCATCAAACATATATATACATCAGAGAAACAAAAAGATATTAAAAAGAAATGGAAAAAAGGAGTAATATTTAAAATGATTTGATAAGACGACGGATGCATTTTTAAGTTATTTGTATGAATTGAACAATTAATTCAAATTCAAAAGAAAAAATTCAAATAGGTAATTCAATGACATCGATTCGAGTATTAGAGTGTAATCTAAACCCATACCACTTTATATTTTTCATTGCATATTGTGTATTTCTATTCTTTTATGCTGTATAACTATTTTATAACTTTTTAAAGTATTCATCAACTTTTTTTCTTTTATTATGAAAATCTTTTTTTTTTTCTATCTTTGTTTTCTTATTTTATTTCTAATTCAATAACTCGACTCAGCTTGAATAATATAACCAGTAAGTTGTTAATAATTTTTTTTAAAGAAAAAACACCAAACTAAAACCCATTAATATTGATTGCGTTGTGTTAAAATATTCCCTAAGTCATACTAACTACATCCTTATAACTTTATAACATTACAACAAATGTTTTATAGTTTTTAAAGTTTGTCTTTATACAATTAAATTTTTATTTAAGGATAAGTTCTATCAACGTTAAGTTTCCAATTTTAGAAATTAAAGATATTTATAACTAATTTAACATTCCCATAAGTCTGTTTTGTTAATATAACTTTATCTTTAACGTTCGTTATATTTTGAATTTTATACTGAATAGTACTATTCTGACTATAAATAACTTTTTCGAATTTAATTTGTGTTAATATACTCATTAAGGATAATATTTACGAATTACAAGTATATTTAAAAAGCCCCAGCAAAGTATAAACACACTTTTTAAGTTTCTTTTCATATTTTTTTACAGTCTTTTTTTCATTACATCAATTGTCAAATCTACTATTTTTTTTTTTTCGTTTTACTTCATTTATGCACTATAAAAAACTCGTACACTCCATTTACGGAATGTACTATTTATCTTAATCTCAAAACTTGTATCTATAAATGCGAAATAATTAAAATATAATACTTTTAATTGATTGTAAAATGAGTTTAATTTCTATATATTATTGGTACAAAAAAGTTTACACAATAGATCAACAATAAATAATATATTTAATGATGAACAGGTGGAGAGAATGTTTACTCTTTTAAAATTGCATGTTTTATAGTTTGAGAAGAGATTAAACCATTTTGAATTGGACTTAGGAAAACGAAAAGAAGAATAAAAAAAAAGTTGAATAATAATAAAAAAGAGTATTATAAAAAGGAAGAAAAGGAAAAAAAAAAAATAGCAGTATTGTGAAGTAGTAGAAAAAAAAGGCAGCTTTTATATTCCCCGATAAAGCCCTCTTCCCTTCCCTTTCCTTTCTCAGTCCAATCACTCTCTCTCTCTTCTCTCAGATCTCACTCTCTCTTTCTCTCCGATCTTCTCAATGCACAAATTCAAGTTTCTCGCCACCCAATGCGCCGTCGCCGGCAGCCCCACCCGCAGTCCAACAACCAGCCCTGTCATCCACCTGCGCCGGCGCAAGACCCTCCGCATGTTCCTCGCCCGACGCCGCTTCCACGCCCCGCCGCAAGATCCCCCACCCCTCCCCGAGGCCCGCGTCCGCCACAAGCTCAAGGACCTCTTCGTCTCCTCGCCGCCGCCACCTCTTAACGAAGACAAAACTATCTTCCATCAACAACAACAACATCAACGAAAAGAAGAAGAAAAAGAAGATCAGCGCGACGAACTCATCCTCCGCACCGGATCTCCCTTCCGGCGCTCCGCCGCCGCTCTCCGCCCGGTATCCTCCGTCTTCCGCTACCGGTTGCTGAGAAGAGCGTGGCGGCCGATGCTCGTCACCATCCCTGAATAGTACTACTCTCCACCGTGTCATAACTGTACGGATTAATTCAATTCCCCAATTTTATTTATTTTTACCTATTTAATTCTTTTCAATTCTTCCACAAATAATATAAAAAAAAGAAAAATAATATTATATTAATGTTAGTTGCTAACATGCGCGGGGTGCGCTTCTGGGAAAGCCGTGAAGGTAGTAAGTAATTAATGGAACTAACACTTTGCCGGTTGCCGAGTCAGCAAAACGGTTATGATGATGCGACGTCGTATTTGTAGTTCTATCTCGTACTTTTCCACGTATGTTTTATTCTTACCACACGCCAACTAATTTCGGAATTATCGTTAATTGTTAATACTGGTATAAAATAACGTGTTTTGGACATTAGTTAACAGTTATATTTCATTTGAATTTTCAAATCCAATTTATTATTTATCGATATATAATATGGAAATTATGGTAGTTGTTTTTTGTGTTTATTAGTATGAATGTAGATGAAGAGGGATGAGAGATAAGTGGTTGTGAGAAAAAGAGCACCATACTTTCCTACAACTCTGTCTCTATTCGCAGCTTCCCATGTGTGTTTTCTGAAAGGTGGATTCTGTATTTGTCGTGTCCCACTGGATCCAAAGAGGTTTTGGTTTGTAGTAATACTTAAGCAAAAAAAATAATCTTTTTTTAATCATATTTTCCTGATTATGTTTTTTTTTTAATGAAATACATCTTTTGGTTGTTCCCTTTAGTATGCTTAAAAGGGTAGTAATAATAATACGTTACACTAGTATGAAATGGTGTCCCAACTAAATTATGCAAGGATCATGCACATTCCTTTGTACTTGTCTATGGTTTATGCTCTTGATAAGGTAGGCCCTATGTACGTGTGTTGATTTATTGCGTAACGTCTGTACTGTAACAGGTGTACCTTTTTAATCTTTAATTATAGGCTTCTAAAATAATGATGTTGAGCACAATGTGGGCAAGTACTTGAGATCCAAGAAGCATTAAGGGCATTATCCCTGTGTTTATATTTTAATTTGTGGTTCATCATTTGTCTCTGTTGCATGGGGACTAGAGACCCAATGACTCATAAAGAGTTTTGTATTTGTTCAAACCAAACCTTCAAGGAATCTTGGTGTTTCAAAGACCAATTGTTCAGCCATTTTGTTTGTATTATCTTGTTGAAGTCACCTAAAAAGGGTGCATTGCTGTGCTCCCTAATATCCCATTTAGGATCTAAACAGCCCCACCATGGCATTATTGAGGGCATCTTGTCTCTAGTAGATTTTCTTAATACACTTTAGGGGGTGTCAGATAATTCTGAACTCAACTTCATAAAGAAGATCAAATACAAAGGGAGTAAGAAGATACTTATTAGGGTATAATCATTTTTTGTGTTGCATTGCATAATGAAGAAATCTTGTCAAGTTGTTAGTAATCTTGTGAAATGACTCGTAAGTACTTGAGTTAATAAAACTAAATAAAGGTGGATTGGAATTAGAAAGTGAGTAATTATTTCCACATAATTTATATATTTAAAATTAAAACTAAAATACTAATTAGAGTGTTGGTAGTTGCTGATTTTGCTATTTACAGAAAGAGTTGTGTGTAAATTGGCTTATTGCTTTGGCTTGAAGTGTACAACTTGTGGTGTGAAATTCTTTTGGACACGTTAAGATGAATCTCTCTCCCTTCTCCACTACCTCATCACAACAAAAGCAAATGACAATGAAAATAACACTTAAATACTTTTGACTCAAATGTTTCTTTCGTCCCAATATTCAGTTTTCAGTTTTTTTCTCTTATATAGTTTTACAACACACTATGGTGACATTTAGACATAATTTTAATAGGTATTTACAAAAAATATTCATTCAATAAATAATATATTCACACAATTTTCTTACATTGCTAATCAGTTATAATTGTCACGTTTAGTAATTTTGTTGACGTTTACATGAATTACTTTACTTAAATTTATCATAATTTCCTACTGGTTGACGTGTAACTTTTTTATACTAACAAATATACATTTTTAATACCGAATGAATAAGATGATGAAAGCAACTCTTAACGGAAAGCAAATGGTGATCACATGGAATGCTGGTACTTTTGCCTTGTTGGGTTACATTGGAGAACACACATGCTTTTTTAGATTGACACTTGGACAAATATTTACTATATTACCGTATTCGTTTGGGAAAAAAATATATAAAACAATGTTTAATCAATGTAATTCGAATTTAACAAAAAAAAAAAAAAAAAAAAAAAAAAAAAACTATTGGTATCACTAAACTCACAAAGTGTATGGTAGAGTAATTGATTGGTATTATTGAAGCTATAACTATGATTCACTATTAATATTCCACTTTAGTTGAATTAATCTCTTTCTTTCTTGATGGTTGTTACTACTCATAATTACTTTCTACCTAATGCTTTGACCAAAATCATCGCAGTTGAAGAATATATACCTGCGACTCTCTTATCCGTTGCTCCTTAACACCACCTATCACCTATGCTTGTTGCCAAAGGTTTCTTTTTTCTATTTTTTTCTTCTTTTTATGCACTTTCTATATACGATAAAAATAGAGCTACTCCATGAAAACTGATAAAAAAATTGCTTGCAAAGTGAACTAAAATAAAGATAGGAAATTAATGTATTATTATTAGTATTAATGATCATTTTTTTATCTATCAGTATAACCCGAACCAAGTTCAAGAGTAACGTCAATACGGCTCAAATCTTACTTTACTAAATCTCGACTAATTGAATATAAAATTTAAGTATATTAATTGATGAATTTCGATAATATTATTAAGGTATTTAAATCATTTTAATATAAATTATGATATTAAAGAAAAAATAATTAATAATAATAAAATAAATAAAAATGGTAAAAATACGAATTTTAGTTAAAGATGAGATATAGGTAAAGACTAGTTTACAAAAGAACCTGATGAAAAGAAAAAGGACAACTTAATGTTTTAACTAGAAAAACTCTAATCATTTTTTCTTGTGACCTCTTCTGGATATTAGACGAACAATTTGTTATTGAAAAGAAAAGTGAATGTTTTTCGACCAAGCAAGAAGGGAAAGATTACTTGGCCAATATTAAAATTGATACGCAAAGGAGCAAAAATAAGAATAATGTTTATATTCATTATGAGATAAAAAAAATACGATTCAAAGATAAATCAATAAACTAAGCTAAATTAAGTTATATCTAACTCATTGAGCTAAAAGAGGTCATATTATACTATATGTTAAGATAGGCATTAAGCATGTTGGATTTTCTATAATGATAATGTAGAAGTATATTTATAACATTAAAAATATTGAGAGAGTTCAAGTTAGAAGCATTCAATTTATCTTGTCTACAGTAATACTGTAAAAGGTATGTTTATAGCAGTAAAAAGATTAACGTTCGTCCTTAAATTTAAGGATAATAGATCTTGTTAAGCAAGATGAAATAAAGTATATTTTTTTATTCTCAATTGGTGTCATCCATATAGGGTCTTGTTGTATATGTCTCTTAGGATTAGTTATCGTTTATGGATACATTAAAATCTAAACCTTAACTAAGATTATTTTATTCCCGATTTAGGAATGACCAATATCTAGTACTGTGTTCAACCAAGGATTGCTCATCTGTACTTAACTTATGATACTTAACTTATGACTGAGACTTACTATTTAGGACAAACCATAATTTCTCTCAAACTTTTCAAAGCGAAGAGCCTAAACATATTCCTGTTTTGGAAGAGTTAAGCTTTAAGAATGATGAGACTAAAACTTTAAAACTTGTTAAGTCTTAAATACATCAAACAACAAACAGGTTGTAATTGACTAATTTATAATAAACATGTAGATAAAATCATTTTAAAAGAAAGTAAGATGATATTTTGAACACTTTATGAGTAAGATTACATGATATATAAACTTTTCAAAGAAAACATAAGTTTTCTTAACACAAATTTATGAAAAATCGTAGATATATTAATGTAAGCAAATTGGAGTAAAAACATATTAAATTAAATTTTAAATTTATTAATATTAAGGTAATAACTTATCGAAATGAAGACCTGTTAACTTTAGGTTAATAAATTGGGATTGAGGTTCATTGGCTCTTTAAACTAATAATAAATCAGGATCAATCTTTTCAGTAATAATAAATTGAGGTGAAGATCAGATAATTCTTTAAAGTAATAATAATTAAGTGTTTAAACTAATAATAGATGGGGCCGAATTTAGGCTAAAAACCCATTAGTTCTTGGGTTAGTAATCGAAAGAAGCCACGCATGCCGAGAAATTTGACTGTAAGAATGAAACTCACGTCATCAATCAATGGTTAACCTCAATTCAACCTAATATTTTTCTTTAAAAAACAAACATTTCACCAACACATTCAAAAAGCACTTTCATAAAATTAGACATTAACAAAATCAAAGGTTAAGCTGAATTCAACTTTTTCTTTTTCTTTATTAAACAGTCTGCGCACAGAATTTCAAAACCACTTAGAATATTTGTAATCCTCGTTCCCATTCAATCAAAGAAAATAGCAGGGTATTATTATTATTATTACTTCTTTATTATTCTAAGGGTTAAATTTTGATATAAACATTTAAGGTGTATTTGGTGATGTCATCTAATTGAAATATAACGAAAACTTTGTCTCAATAATATACATGAATATGTAATAAAAGTTTTTATTAGATAAATCAGTGGGATAAAAATAAAATTTCGATTAAAAAATGATACTAAAAACATATAAATAAGCATTTGAATTGTTCTTTAAAAAATTAAAAAACTCACAAGCAAAATAATACTTTAATTTATAAATAAAAGTTAATTGGTTTTAAGTAATGAATACAATATAATAAAGAAAAAGTATATGATAGAATGTGTATATACTTCCGCCATTGATGAGTTCTTTGTTACAGTGATGATATAGAAGCATATTTATGAACTTAAAAACAATTAATATCTACCCTTTTACTCGAAGATAGTGAGTTTTGACAAATAAGATGAAATAAAATAAGATTTTTTTATTTTGACCGTCCCGTTATAAAAACATTACGGTTTAACTGGAAAATATACAAATATTTAATTTTATTCAACTTTACATTCATCATCATATATTTTCCTTTACACATTATGCAATTAAAATTTTTTAAAGCATGTTTTTCTCATGGTAGAAAAGAAAATTTTGAAGATAGAAATTGTTCTAATTTGATTCTTTGATTTTTCACCATTCCACAAGATTTTTTTTTTGTTAATTAGGTCAATTGTGTGATATCAGAAAAAAAAAAAAAAAAAAAAAAAAACC
>Ga0209489_107391_pt1 | contig 16437 bp, 8 predicted proteins | sample SiratrowhiteBW_FD_187527 | JGI IMG/M metagenome (GOLD analysis project Ga0209489, IMG submission 187527) | Root nodule microbial communities of legume samples collected from California, USA - Siratro white BW (SPAdes) (version 2) | ecosystem: Host-associated > Plants > Roots > Nodule | place: USA... | reverse complement strand
ATATATATATATATATATATATATATATATATATATATATATATATATATATAATTTAATTATAATATAAATCATATTTAAAAAGTATTAAATCAATTTACAAATAAGGATAAAAAAAGTATAGTTTAAAATAATTAAGAAAAAAATATCTTTTATAGTTAAATACACCTCTAAATAGAAAAATATATATTTAATTATAATTTTAATTCACTATTTAAGTTATGATATTGGTCTCATTATTATTTTTCGTGATTTTACTATTTAGATTATAGAAAAATCATTACTACAGTTTAATATATATTTTTGCATGTGTTTATTCTCTCTGTTTTTAATTAATTGGGTTATTTTTAATGTTATTTTAATGTAATGAATTTGGGATTTAAAATTTGTTAAAAATTATGCAATGGTTAGTTGATTTTCTAAAATTTAGAAACTAAAATTATAGAAAGAAAAAGAAATTGACTAAAATCACGAGTAAAAGACGAATTAGAATTCTAACTTAAAAAAAATATAATAAGAATATAATATATTTGTAAATAGAATAAAGAAAATAATTTTTTTAAAATTATACTATAACTTTTAATAAGAAAATAAATTTATATATACATAAGCGCTAGAGTAAGGTTGGATGTCCGAATATTTAATACAATCTCAAAGATTTTTATATTAAACTATAAGCAATTTTATGTCAAAAACAATTACTATTAATTATTAGCAAAATCATTATGTTTAACAAGTTAACACATGTTTAAAAATGGAAAATAATATGATGCCTTCATATTTAATACAATCTCAAAGATTTTTGTGGTAAAGATATTAGAGAATAAATAATATTTTAATACTATAAGAAACAAGATAAGTTAGCTTAAAAGTTATTATATATTGAATATGAAAAAACAAGACATTTATTGGTTTTAATATTATGAACAATAAGCTGAAAAATTAAGAAGATGCTTAAAAGAGTCCGAGACTACCTTAGTCATGTTTTTTCATGATTTGATTAAATCTGGAAGGAGAGGAGACAAAGGTACTATTAGTTAGAACTTGGATTAAAGAAAAATAAAAATATTTAAAGACGGAATAAAAAATTTTTATGTTAAATTGTATGTGAATTGCTCTTTTATAATATTTTGTAAAAAAATTTAGTTGAATAAATTTATGTATAAAGATAAAAATGAAGATTTTCACATGTACATCCATTAGATATTATACTAATCTTGTCATAAATTGTAAGAAACATTTTTTTTTATCGATACACAAATCAATACCACTCTTATGAAAAATATATTGTGCTAAAATAATTACATTGAATGATATATTGTGTTTATCATATAAAAAATTAATAATTCAGTGTAATATACAGAACAAAATCATAAGTCTCTCAAACATATTAATAAAGTTAAAGAGGAAGTTATGCATCTAACTTGTTGTTCCAAATAAAGTAACTTTAAAAAAATATATATATTTCATCACCAAAAAGAAATAATTTGCATGTATCTAATAAATTTAATGATTTTTTTTCTAACTTAATATAGCAGGTATTATTTTCATTAGAAATAATAAGATGGACTATATGTTTTTAATAATCAATTATGAAGAGTTAATTATGATAGGAGTTGTTAAGATATGAACTTAATGTTAGACATTTCTAAGTTGAAGGATAATCCTAAAGGAAAATAGAGAAATCAATTAACCCATATACTGCAATTACTGACTTAGTGGGATCTAACTAATCAAGTCATAAAATTGAACTAAAACATGAAATAGTTAAAGTGTTTACAAATTTTCTTCACCTGCATAGAATAGTAATGATTATTTCTGGTAAACTTTTAATGAAAATAACAATGAATATTGTTAAGGTGGACAAGAATCATTTGGAGGTGTTTTCTCATCTCTAATTGAATCATAATATGTTGTTTTCATGGTGTAGGATTCTTTTCCATACTTGAGGATCCTAAATTTGAAAAAAATGGATTATCCATGTTTTAACCAAACCAATTACAAAATCCAAAATAAGTTTAATCTATTTTTTATAAAAAAAAAAATGAAAATTGAAGCTTGAATGGTATCCAAGGTGCATTTATTGTTATCCTTTATCGAAGATTTATAAAATTATAATTAAATTCTTTCAGAAGTTAAAAGAAAATTGGATCAAACTTGGGTATAAAACTTCAACATTCTTTCATACCTAAATTGTCATCCACATAAAAATAAAAAGTCATGTTTTTATCTCCTTAATAAAATTTGGACAACCACTTCTAGCATCCTACAACCAGAGAGGCTTAATTATTTTGACTAATTATTTTGTTCTCTTTCAAAAGGACACATTCTACTCATTTCATCTAAGTGCTTTCTTATTGGATGAAAGATGACATTCGTTGCTTTTTAAAGCATGCATCGATTATGAAGTCTCCAAATGTCTATAACCTATGCTGTGTGTGGATTTAATTCTTTTTATGGTAATTTTTTTGGTAACATTGATTTATTAACTAAGATGAAATATTTTAACCCGACTTTACGAAACTTTATTTCTCTCAGCCCTAAAGTAGATACCTTGTAATAGTTCCAAAGAGTTAAAATCTATTAGTTTCTGTAACACTATAGAAAAAGTTATCTCTATAGTGTCTGGAAATAAAATTTAGCCTTTCTTGATAATTCTCACCGACATTCTTGAGAGTAATTTCTTATCTAGTAGATATATTATAGGTGTTATATAATTATTCTCCAAGATTTATCCATGGGATGCTTAAATAAATAAATAGTACATATTTTTTGCTTAAAAACACTGAAATTATTCACATATATATATAACCGCTGTATAAACACTAACTATGCAATAATGCTATAGATATAATTTATATTATATATATTTTCCTCACCTTAAACTTTGTCATCGACTGTTACTAAAACATAAGAGGCAATGAATAAAAAATCATTGACCACCATAGACCATGAATCATAAGTGGTGGATGCTTTATGCAATAATTTTCAAACTGTATTTAGAGTTTAAATAAATTGTATGGAGAAAGAGAGACAAAACTATTAAAATGATTGTAGTTCCTCCTATGAAACTCTCCTTACCTTTAACACTTAATATGAAAATTTATTTATTTTTTCCTTGTTTTTTTTAAGTTCTGTCTTTCTTTAAATTAGTAAGGTTTTAAAATAAACCTTATAATTTCTCATTCGTAAATCTTACACCCAACGTCTCCTTCTTAAACCTCCCAACAATGCTTTTAGTTGTTAGATATTTCTTAGCTATCTTGTTTAATAGTTTGTTACTTTTTTTTACTTAATATTTGTGTGTCATTGGAGATTATTCATGTGTTCTAGTGGTAGGATTGTGACTTGAATAACTTGTTATGACCTTGATCAAAAGTTTTAGTTTATAACTAGAGTGAAACTCTTTGTATTTAAGAGTGTAGCAATTCAAAAGTTTATTTAATTATAAGTTTGATATGACTTTTTTAGTGAAACAACAATTAATGTCACCTACAATTTTGTAATAATTAGTACTTATTTGACACAATTGGAGAAAGTTGGTGGAGTTTGTTACTCCAATGGGTTAATATGAGTATTTATCACTTCTACTTTGTAAACTTTATAAAATCAAATTTCAATTATTAAAGTATTTGAATAATACACTTGATCTTATATGAAAGACAAAAAATGAGACATAAAGTTCTCAAAGAGAATTCTTATACAATCTTATTATGTGATACACATTATAACATCTTTTGATTCACCCATTTGAGTATGTAATGAGAAAAAAAGAGAGTATAGAATATATAAAATGAGATGAGAGTTGCTTAATTATATTCCTTTTTCTTGTTGTAGTATACTATAATTTAAGTAAAAGTTACTTAGATGAAAAAAATATAATTTGTCTGCCTTGAAATACATTACACATATATGTACGTGAATTTTTGAACTAACTTTATTTTATTTTGCCATCTTGAATAACCAATATTGAGACTTAGAGTTTATTACTTTTAAACATGTAACATGTGTGATGGTATAAGAGTTAAATCAAATAATTATACTAAATTAAGTCAAAGAACACTTTTTGAAATGATTTCTCAAGTAATCTAAATTAAATAAATTGAACCAACTAATAAATTTGTTTCCAATTATATGATTTTTAAATTAGTTAAGAAGTAATACAATGAGATGTGTATCATATGATATTGAAGTTTATATTTACTCTAAGTGAAGTGACTATTTCAAATAATCACACATTACATTGAAGATGTAACAAGAATAATATAATATAATTTAAACAAATAATGAAAGTGGACATTCCTATTAAAAGGATTTTATCAATATTTTTTTTCTTTCAATAATGCTTTTTTATTGTGAGTTGTGGGATTAATAGTTTAATAAAAGAACAATAGAATTTTAATAAAGATGGCAAAAATTATTAATTTTAGCATGTTCATAATTTCTTTGTGCTTATTAAAATATTTTATGTGAAATTAAAAGTTGTTAACTTTTCTTTCTCTTTCTCTTGACGTGGAAATAGTCTTAGTTAATTAGTTGCACTTTCTTTTTTCCTATTTTCCTCATGTTACATTCCCTTATACATAAAATTTAAATACACTGAAGATATGTTAATATATTTTTTTCCTTCACATCCATCCTTCCTCCCTTTACGCCTAGTATTTATTAATCAATTTTGTCAAATAATGGTAATTTAATTAACCAGTCAAACAATTTTTTTATTTAATTTTGTTAATAGTGAAAATATATCCCTATATATAACAACTCTTAAGAAACAACCTATGATGCACAAACTTATTGCAAAAATTCTCCTCACAAGATGTAAAAAGGTATTCACAACATCCAAAATATTAAAATCAAAGAGTAAAGAGAATAAATTCACCAAAACGTAGTTTCCTTTCAAGAATGTAATGAATAATATTGAAATAAAATAACGAATCATCATGTATCCTTGATTATTTATATAATTCATACTTATTACAAGCAATTGTATTAGTTGCAGGGAAAATAGTTATTCACTTATCATCACCACGATGTTTAATATTTTTATAATAACATAATTAATTTAAACATTGAGAAGTTTTTAATCACCATTAAGTTACAAGCAACTATTTTAGAATGTAAAACATTAATTATGTAATGTGAAACTAATGGAATGACTAAATTAATTTATTTTTAAAACCTAAAGAGAATAAATAAAAAATTACAATATAAAATACCAAAACGATAATCACTAAAAATATAAGAAACTAAAAAGGTTATCTTATCTTCACTGTCATACAATGGAAACATGTTTATGTTATGTATTATAGAAACATATTTTCTTTATATATGGAGTGCTCTTTAGTAATGAAAACACATTTTCATCATAAACACAATAATACATAACAAATATATATTTTTGTTGTGATAAAAGCATTGATATATCATGAAAACACGTTTATGTTACATATTTTGGAATAATGCACAACAAAAACGTTGTACTATAAAATTGAATACAAGAAAGAATAAAAAAAGATGAGAAGAGATTTTTTCAAATGAAAAGAGGGAGGCCACCGATATTATAAAATTGGGACCATTTTATAATTAATTGTTAGGTTCTTAAAAGACTACTCTCAACCATTAATCTATTTATGTTATATATACGTGGTTAAATTATAAGAAACATATGTTTTCAACACGGATGAATTTATTAAGACATTAAGAGTACTCTTGAAATCTCTATCACAATAATTCCATAGTTTTGACTTTTGAACATGCAACTTGTTGGATCAAAATTGGAATACCATTGAATGGAAAAAAATAGGATAGTTAATTAACATACTTTACACACCATATTTTTTTTATTAACATGGTGTAATTTTATTTTGAATTTATCAATTTAAATATTTAGAAAACTATAAAACTACAAAAGTCGCTTTTAGATAAATAACTTCATAGTGAATAAATGAAAATATCGTCATTTGAGTAATGACTGCTTCATTGTAAAGTGGTTTACCTAAGCTAGTTTCATAATTTTTTTTCTCTTTAAACATTCAAATGGGTAATTTCAATACAAAAATGCATCATTTATGTGAAAAATACAATTATAAATTATTATTTTTTTTATGTTTTTATTCTCTAAACATTATGGAAACGAATTTTTCTCTTAAAAAGTAAATCCAAACTCATAGCCCATCATCAACCCAAACAACAAAGTTGCTAACAACCTTTTATTTATCCATTTCAAAGACAAAATATTTTTAAGTTTGGTACAAGTGGAAAAATAAATTGGACTGAATGAGTATACGAGATTGATGACCCAATGGAATCAATTCGAGCCATTGCTATCAGCACCCCCACTTGACTATTCAGACCTCTCTCTTGTTCATATTTATGTTTTTTGACAAAAATATTTGGACCTTCGGGACTTGTTTCTCTTGTACATAACTTTTTGTAGCATGGATTTTTCTTAGAAAAAAAGTATGACGCAACTTGTTAATATTTTTAAAAAAATAACACAGAATTAACTTTATGTTGTTTTTTTTTCAGAAAAAAAAAACAATAGTTGTTTATTGCGTAAATGAATTCATTAACACGTTTAAAAATATTTACTGTTAAAATTTTTATTTTTGAAGGAAATTTACTATTAAAAGTTAATTGATTACGAGATAATTAATCAAAATAATAACAAAATAATAAATTTGACCTATATTAATAATTATGATACTACTATCAAGTTCATAAAATTATGATAGATTATTCTTTTTGTTACCGTAATTGATTCGTACTCAAATATTTTTCAAAACTCAAAATTACCTTCATTGATTCATAACTAATTAGATGCATTTAAATAAATATGAAATTATTAAAAGTTTAAGTTAATTGATTTGTAATTAATTTGATTAAAAATAAAACAGGTAATTTGTATGATACGTAATTTGTTTAATAAGGATAAATCACATTGTAATTAAGATTTTCTGTGTAGTTGTTCAATTTTTATATGGGCTTCTACAAAATAAACTGTTTTTTCTCTTTCACTATTCTTCAAATACAGTATACAGTAAACAAATATGTAAAAAAAAAAATTAGAATAATCAAAATGCAAATATATATGAACAACAACATGCGTAGTAAATATCATTTTTATTGTGTCATGGGATATCAGGGTGTTTCCATTAAAAATAACATTTTTTTCAGTGGGAGATTTTAATAGTCCTTTGAAGGGGTGCCCAAAAAAGTGTAGCCCCTCGCTACCTAAAAGGCAAATAACAACATGCTACATTTTAATTTAATAGAATTCGTAGACTTACTTTTCAATAGTTTAATCTAATAACAGTTTTTTCAATAAATCGAGTTAAAGTGAATAATATATTTAAAATATTTATTGCAAAAACAACTAAACATAATCTCATATGAAAAATTTACTTTAGTTTTAATCACCTGTATTTTTAAAGAACAAATATAATTATGAAAAATTTTCAATCAAACATTATAATCTTTTATTAAATAAGATTCGTGGTTTAGGAAAATGATTTTGAGGAGCACAAACATTATCTATAGAAAAATGATATTGTGAAATTTTTTTTAAAATATTTTCATTTAACAACGTGACATAATAAAAGAAATATTTTAAATATTTTAATAAGTTTATTGAAAAATATTTCAAAATAGAAATATTTTTAAAAAATTATAAAACTTTTTTAAAATAATTCAATTTGTTTTAGCATGTAGTTAGTTAAAAAAAAATTTAAATTCATGTTACAAATATAAAAAATAAAAATTTCAAGAGTTTATATTATTCTCATTTAAAAAATATAATTTAAGTGATTTTCTTTATTTTGATATTTGATTTGTTAAAAATACTTTTGAACTCAGTTTAATAGATATGGAAAATAAAAATCTTGTGATTTATAAGATTATGAAAAGTAATAGTATTCAATTGATTTATATGATTTGTTAATAAATATTTTCAAAAACCCAAATAAAAAATGAAAAAAATATAAACATATACAAATAAATAAAAAATTATTATTTTTATCCTATATAAGAATCTCAAATAAGTATAATAATACGTAAAAAAAATATCAAAGTATTACTTTCAAGTAGAATTGTTTTGCCTATTTCATTTACATGTTTAAAGTTATTTCTAAATTGAAGTGAAAAGCAAGAACCCCTCCATAAGGAAACGGAGACAGTCCCTCAGGTCTAAACAGCGCCTTCATAGCTTAAACGACCAATTATGACTATCTCAAATCCTTACTAGAGAGAGTACTATCATAAACGGTTTAAAGGATCAGAAGTTTTCTGATACACAAGATCCTCATAAGAGGCTAGTGTAGAGCATACTTGCATCTATTTAGGGGAAGGGATAGTATAAACTATATACTCTAGACTTTCAGAGAATAAGAGAACTTAGAAAGAAGACATTTTAGGGATATTAGAAACAAAGGATTTCATTCAGGATTCTCTTACGTAAACAAAGGCCAAGACCCCCTATTTATAGGGAGGGTCTTTACATTTACAAACACTCCTAGAAAATTCTACACACCTATTGCATCATTGTTTACATCATCATTTTTATGACATCACTGCTTACATCATCATACTTTATGACATCACTGCTTACATCATCATACTTTATGACATCACTGCTTACATTATCACACCTATTATTGTTCTTATCCTAATCAGACCTAGTAGAGACGGAGTAATTCATCTGTTGAGCCTCACTTCGAGACATACTGCCATGTAGTGGGTCCTGGTAAGGAAACATATGCTTGTGTGCCATCAATTCATCCATTAATTCTTCATTGTCATTTCCTGCCAGGTCTTCACTTTGTTGAAACTAGTCTTCAGGGACATAATACCTCTGTGACACTTTTGAGTTCTCGGAAATGGTGAGGGTTGTCTTGTTCTGGGATAATCCTATCCATAGGATAAGACTCTACTGGTCTTTGTGATGAGCTTGAAAGATTAGGATCAAGAGGCTTGTACTGATAATTATTGACTTCACACAGGTGACGAGCTAGCTGATTTTTATAGCTCTCATTTAAAGGATAATGTTCAAGGTTCCCCATAGGTAAGCTTCATTTCTGGACCATAGCATGCCAGCTGGATTCTTAAAGTAAGGACGATGGATGATAAAGATAGAGACTAAAGAATTGATAGAGGCTTGAGATAATCCCCTATTTTCTTCAGAGTCTATAATCTTTTTCAATTCTGCTCTCCACCAAGATAAAGGAGAAAACCATTCTAGCAAGGTCCAAAAATAATAATGATCTTTGTACGGATCTGTGAGGATGTAATAAGCCATCTTTGTTTGTAGTGCAATGGGTATGGAATATTGTACAGTGTCGTACCAGATAAGCCAAAGGGTTGGCTCACAGAGATCCCATCCTACTCCACAGAATAATTCAAATATTCCTCCAAATGGAATTTCTGGATTGAAGATATTGGCAGGAGTAGTCTTGTATCTCATAGTTTCATGAAGGAAATAGAAATACCTGGACTTGGCATAATTGAGAATGTCAGCAGGAGTGGTTGGATTCAACCCAGGTGGATAAACCTTTTCAGTTCTGGCTTTTGACGCTAAAGGTTTTACCATAAATATGAGAGGGAAGACATTTGAGGTTGAGATGTACTGGATGGGTCTTGCTGGTCTGGAGAGGAAATCAGGGATGAGATTATGGTTTCCTTTGATGTGTTTAACAGAGAAATCATACCTAGAAAACCAATCCTTTAATCTGAGGATTTGAGGGTCAGGAGGCATTTTGTTTTTGAATTCTAGGATCTTTGGAAAGGAAGAGTTATCCATCTGGACTTCAAAATGATAACTTCTTAAATGAAAATCAAACTTTTTTATGCCATTTTTTACGGCCAGGGCCTCCTTGAAAGTGGTGTGATAATGCTTCTCAGATTCTTTGAACTGTCCACTAGCATGCCCGCAATAGTACTTCTTGTTTCCTTCCTCTTCAATGAGCACTGCTCCCCAATAGTGGTCACTGGCATCAGTCTGAAGTACTCTTTTGCCCTTTCCAGGATTTTCAAGGCTGGAGGAGTCTAAGCAATCTTCTTTAGTTCTTGGATTGCTTTGGTCTGCTCAGGGCCCCAAGGTGGAGGGTTTTTCTTGAGCAATTTGGATAAAAGGCTTGTGTGTCTTGCGGCATGTGGAATGAAATCTCGGATATAATTTAGGATGCCCAAAAATTGTTGGATCTGTTTCACAGTCAGATTTTCATCTGGGAAGTTTATAAGTTCTTCAGCTATATGAGGTTGAGGCTGGTACATTCCTTGGGAGAAATGCATTCCCAGAAAATCAATTTCCTTTTGGGCCAAATGAATCTTTTTCTCTAAAAGCATGATATCATGTTGGTCTGCTATTTGAAAGAATTGTTTTAGCAGCCTTTGGTGTGAGTCCATATCTTGAGAGAACAAAAGGATGTCATCAATGTAATTATGGCTCTATCTAGAATGGGCTCAAATATCTTTGTCATGGTTTTTTGGAACAGAGATGAAACAACTTTTAGTCCAAAGGGCATCACTGTCCATTGGTATTGGGCATTAGGAATACAAAAGGCTGTTTTGTATCTGTCTACAGGGTCAATTCCAGGATGAGTGGCCTTTGTAGGATTGACATCTTCATTAAGCTTGAAGGGAAGTTGCACAAAGAATTCTGGATTCTTCCATAGAGGCTTAGGATGAGAAAACTCCTCATGGTTGTCTGCACATAATGAGGCCAGCTTATCTCTGATTTCTTGGAAGTCTGGTGGGGCTTCTGTAAGTGCAAAGAGCCTTGGTACATCAGTAAAGGCTTTGAATTCTTTTTTGAATTTTACCCCAGAGGAATGGATTTGAAGTTTGTGAGCTGCAGAATAAATGTCCATTCCTATTAGGATGTCCTTGTTGGGCAATTTGCTACCAATTACTTTTGCCCATATCAGGCAGTCAGGAAAGAACTTGATACCAATGGGATGTTTGGTTATCAATTCTGTTTTAAAGATCTTTCCATCCGCAGCAACGAAATAGGAGACCTCCTTTTTCCAGAATTCCTTTGGTAGAATATCTGGGTCCATCATTGATTTCTGGGCTCCAGTGTCTAAATAGGCGATGACTTTGATAGCCTTATCATATTTTGAGGGAAGAAGTTGGATATCTACACAGGGTTGTGGTGTCGATAAGTTGACAGGAAGCATTTCTTGAGTAGAGAATACAAGGAACTTTTCAGTTTCTGAATCAGAGGATTTTTCAGAAGATACAACTAAGGCAAACGCAGTTTCTTCATCTGCAGAGCTTTGTTCTGAGTATATAGACTCTACTTCTTCTGAGTCATTGAGGCTTAGTGTAGAGATGAGTCTTATGGCTTTGTCTTTTTTAGGACAATTCCTTGAGAAATGCCCCTTCTTATTACAGATGAAACATCTCTGGTCATTGCGTCTTCCTCTGATTTTCTTTTTCTTGAAGAATTTGAAGGACTTTCATTTCTTCTTTTCTTCGAGACTTTCTCTTCCTTTCTTCTTCTTGCTGCAATTCCTGGAGCAGTTCCCCGAGCAGGATTTTTTACATTTGATCTCCATATATGATTTTTTGCAAACCTTATCAAACTTGCTCTTCTGATTCATGATATCTGCGAAAAACTTATGTTGCCTGCAGAGCTTGTCTACCGCTTCTAGGGTCATCTGGTGGATTTGTCCAAGAGTTAAGGAAGTAAAATCCTTTTGTATAGCGATAGCCATTCGGTTTAGTTCAGGCTGTATCTCAGCTGGTAGAGATGCGACATAAGTATTTTTCAGGCTGGGATCATTGAGACCATTGACATGGTAAAATCTTTTGCTTATTCTTTGATAATGTTTTTCCAGGTCAGCAATTTTTGCAGAGCAACACTTCATCTCGAAGAATTCTTGTCTGAGCTTTTTATCGATGATAGAACCATCACCGATAAATTCTTCGTAAAGAGCTCCCAATACCATAGATGTTCTTCCCAACTCATGGAATTGATTTTGTCGAACGGTCCCTAAGTTATGGTACCATTCTTTCAGTGTTCCTGTCATTCTGCAACAGAATTCTTCAATCACCTTGTAGGTGTCTGGTTCCTTCATCATCTTTGTGTCCAGCCATGCTCCATACTCTATAAGGCGAGCCCTCCATTTGTTGGGTGGTATGTCATCAAGAGTGAACCAGGGTCCTCCATTAACCTTGAGATTTTTGCTTTGGATGAAGCTGAATCGATCTTGTCATCAGGAGAGTCATAAATAGGCTCATGACGCACTTCTGATCTGGTTCTAGATGTCATAAGGATTTGAGTAACGTCTGCAAATCCTGGTTCTTCTGAGGATTCAGAATTATTAGAAGAAGTGTCACTGGTTTCTTCAGTTGGGCTGGAAGAGGTGATGACTAGTTCAATGGCAAATTGTGAATAAGGGTCCTGGGAGTCCTGAAATTGTTCTTGGACTACAGGTCTTTTTAGTGGAGAAGATTGGGTTTCTTTGGCAGATTCATCGGAAGACAAATGGAAAGTTTGGGTTTTTTCTTTCTTTGGTTTTGAAGATTCAGGGTTTTGCCTGGCTCTATGAGGAGAGGCAGTAGGTAATGACCAAGTTGGCTTTTGCTGGAAATAAGAAGAAGGATTTTGGAAAGAAGTATACGGTTGGGTGGCATTGAACAGAGAAGGAAAAGAGTCAGTCTGCTATCTTTCTTTGGCAACGATATAGTCATCCATCTCCTTTATCTAGGCTTTAAGCCTCCTTATTTCCCTTTCTTTTGCATGTGATGCTTCTCCAAACGTCATACTTTTCCATTCTTCCTCTAGTCTGGAAATTTCCGAAGAAAGCTGTTTATAATATTTCCTCATTTTGGAAGACAGAAGTTGAAGCTTCTCATCAGATTTTTCCAGATGCATCGAGATAGTTTCCATCTTTTGGTCTAGTCTTTGTAGGATGGAGTTCTGGGCTCTGGCATTTTCAGTTTGCCAGTTTAGAACCTCTTCAGCTTGGCTTAGAGGTTTCATCTTGTCGTCAGCACCAACCTCTTGGCTTACAACATGAGGTTTTGAGGAGATTCTGCTGACTGGATCAGTCTTTCTCTCGAGAGGTGGAAAATCTTCACTGGATGCAGTATTGAACATCATGCATGGAATTGGCGAGGCGTGAGAGACAGGAGAAGGTCTGAAGATATTGATTCCTTCAAAGGTTTTGGATTCTTCTTGTTGTAAGATCTCCAGGCACCTAAAAAATTTCCAATCTGGATCTGGTTCTTGATTCCTGATCTCGATCCAGGGACCATTATCAAGACCAAATCTCTTATGCTGTGAGGGAGGAGGTTTACAAGAGTCTTCAGGGTCACTATCTTCATCATCTTCATCCTCATCATCACTAGAGTCTCCTGTGTGTCTCCAGCAGTCACAGTCAGAATCGCACAAATCTGGGTTAGCATCCCAGATGAAGTGTCCGTTCACCTTGTCAGTAAAGAGGGGTTTTCCATCAGGGAAAACTCCTGCTAGTGGTATCTTTCTTTCTTTGGTGACAGGTGAGATCATTAGTGACTGAAAAATGGAGGAACTGGAACTTGGAGTGTCCTCGGGAGCTTTAAAGATGGTCTTTACATCTGTTGACCTTCTGAAAGTGGCTTCCGTCAGTTTCATAGGCTTCTGATTCATGTGTAATTTCTCATAGTTGGTAACCCACTGCATCGGTATCAGCTTTTGCAGTTCTTGCTGAGAAATATTTCGTGAGATCTGGACTATGGAAGGTGTATCCTCTTGGTTGTTGGCTAAAACGAAGAGAGCTCCGTCTTTGCAAGAGGGTAAAGCAAGATCAATGGCATGATCTTGAAGCCTATAGATGATCTGATGATGGAGGGTAGCAGAAAGTGCTTCAGAGACTTGTTCAGCTCCAGTGATCTGGATCTGGACCTTCAACCTTTGAGAGATAGTGGGATCTCTCAGACTGACGTTGAAGTTGGGGAAGATAGTCAGGACGACGCTTCCAGCATGAAGAGTGGTTAGGACAGTGCCAATGACAGCATGTTCGTAGTGCAGATAGCTTGAGTCTAGTAAAGAGACTCTAGCTGAAACAGGAAGTCCTCTTCTTCCATGAAGAGAAAGAACTAGTCTGATGGCTCCATAATGGAGGTGTGTATCCTTCAGTCTGCCAGTGCCTGATCAGATCCTTGAGGATCTCAATGTTGACATATTGTTCTTCAGTGGTGGCAGCCAAAGAACATTGGTCCATTCTGGAAGATTGGACATACTCCTTGACATGGGGTCTTTTTGAGGAGATGAGTCTAGTGATAGATCTGAGTGCAGATCTTTGTCTTCTGAATATATTATAAGACTTAACAAAGGACTCTGAGTTTCTGAGATTTGAGCATCTTTTGGAACATAAGAATACTTAATGAGGTTTTCTATTTTTGAGGATAGGGTTTTAGATACACTGGAAGGTAAGGAGAGAGTAGAGTTTAAGAGAATAGGCTGAGAGGGTGCTTGTGTTGAGTTGTCCATGTTAGATTGGCTCCTCCTACTCGTCTTCAGCATATAGTCTATACTATCATATCCCCTTTTTAAAAACGGTTAGGCAACTTTATAAATTCTAAAAAGTAAAATACGGCAATTTCATACTAATGTCTAAAAGTGTTTTTATTTAAATCTTTAACTTTAAAGACTTTTTTTTTTTTACGCAATCCCTCTCCGTGCTCTTCTCTCTCTTAAATTTATTTCCTCTCTCTCCATTTGTTATTTATTTAGAATTTCATCACACTTTACATTAATATATTATTTGAAGAATAAAAATCACTTTTATCCGATTAAAATTTTAAATATTGTATGTTTATATTGACCTTAAAAATGTTCTGTTCATTAATCTTTATATACTAAAATTTTACTAAAATTTGATTATATTTAAATAATTTATTCTAGGTTCGGATAATACTTTAAAAACTTCTTTAAAGATAAATATTTTATGTAAGGAAAATTAATTTTTACTTTTTAATCTTATCAAAAAATAAAAAATCTAAATGGGTAAGAAAAGTGGTTTCGAGTTTCAATTTTTTTTAAATATTATTTAACGAAATTGTTTAATTATATATTATGTAAATATATAAAAATATTATATGTTTATAGTTTGGTAATTAAATATTGTTTTTAATTTACAAAATTTAGTTTAAAATCGGATAGTTACTCCAAATGTTTTAAATTATTATATTCCAAAAGAAAATTCACATCATTTTACTTTAATCAAGTTAAAACTGCAACATTAATGATTTGAAATTGTTTTTTTTTTCCTCAATTTTATATGCATATATAATAAAAAACAAAGGCAAGACATGAAAAGCCACGTTATGACCTATCTTTCTATTTGCCTGAACTTTCACGGGAGGGTTAGTCGATCTTTCTCTTTCTTTTCTCACATTTTCTTGATAATCAACAAATATAAACACACCCTTCAGTCCTTCTGAACAGAAAACAAATGGAAACAAATGCCAAATGGAAGCACATATCAAATACAACATTAGTAACAAGTAAAAGAAGTTAGAAATGAATAAATTGTTCATGTCTCAATAATGAAACTACAAATTTAAAGATCTGAGAGACTTTTGTGAAATTTATAATACTTTTGTGAAATTTATAACACATTATTTGAAACAATCATTGTTAGAAAATATTGTTTTAGCTAATTTAAAACTTCAGTTAGACGGACATTTGTAATGTAAAAATTATGGTTAGGATCTCAACTTTAGATTGTGGTGTCATAAGAATTTTTTATATCATATTTACATTAAATAAGGTATGAACCTTAAAAGCTTAAAAATCTGGAAACTAGTGAAATAAACTATACAACTTATCATTTCGATTGTTCCACTTTTTGTTTTGTTCTTGTGCATCACATTTGGTAGTTAGAGAGTATTAGTAGCTAGAGGTGAATAGTGTGTGTCCCAAAGGAGACAAATCCATGAGTGACCATAAGAATGTGTATCTCAACTACAAAATTGCGCAGATTTTGGCTCCCACTTCATGTTACGTGTCCTTTCGCTTCTTGGAAAACTGCACGTGCCGTGATGGGTTCAAATTTGGAACAGGCATGAATAATATTTTTCTATCAGAAGCATGAGATGAAAGGGGGGATGAAAATAGACAGATAGTGGTTTATCAGTTTTGTTTGATTCTCGTTTCTTTGTTTTTTTGTTTTAAATTCTCAGTCGTTTATTTCATTCCCATGTGAGTGGGACAATTTTGTTTTCCTTTGAGATCAATCATTTTGGTGAGAGGGCATGTTAAGACCAGCATAGTCATTGTGCAAAGCTTACTAAACGTGAATCATGGCTAGTTGGCAAATTTGTTTAGTTATGTCAAACTGCGTAGAATAAAATAGTGGAATAACTACATGTTAGTATAATTTTCTATTTAGTATATATATGTCACTCATTTTTCCAACACTCCTATTTACATCTCAAAAACTCTATATC
>Ga0209489_107389_pt1 | contig 16440 bp, 6 predicted proteins | sample SiratrowhiteBW_FD_187527 | JGI IMG/M metagenome (GOLD analysis project Ga0209489, IMG submission 187527) | Root nodule microbial communities of legume samples collected from California, USA - Siratro white BW (SPAdes) (version 2) | ecosystem: Host-associated > Plants > Roots > Nodule | place: USA... | reverse complement strand
AAAAAAAAAAAAAAAAAAAAAAAAAAAAAAAAAACTCTTAGAAACAAAATTTTTAGCAATGTTTATTGTTATGTTTCCCATAAAATTATTCTACAAGAGAGGTAAAATCTAACTTTTGTGGTTTGTAGTTAAAATACCAATTAATTTTATTAGATCATTTAATATGATATATACCCAAAGTTTCTAGTAAAAAAGAATACCATCACTTACTCTTCAATTAAGAAACTTATATAAATAGTCTGAAAATGTTTATGAACAGCTAAACAAATTATAGTCCTTTGTACAAATCATGATTGCCAAGATTCCTCCTAGATATGAAAAAAAATTTGTTGTACCATGTGCTCGTGGCATTCATTACGAGTTTCACCCCGCTAAAACTTAAGAGTGAATATTGCTACTTCAGAGATATTCTTGCTCCAATATTTTCCCAAATTTATCAGTAAATAATGACAACTTGCCGTAGGGAATATAGATAGCAACTCCTAATAAAACTAGCTTGAAATTTTGCTAAAGGAATAAGTAAACATACCTGCGCCATCATCAATGCCACATAAACACCGGCAGTGAATGGATATAATGGGCCAAGATCGCCAGCTGGCCTTGTAGATCGAACACGTTCACCAACCTTCCACATCCGTGTCTGATCAATTTTACCCATGGGAAACGCAGGCAGACCCTCTTTCTCCTGTAAAATACAGGTACAGTTTAGATATTGCACATTGGCCAGCTCTAAGTGGAAAGTAAACATATACGTACATAAAAGCGACGTCCAGCCAAGACAACACTACGAATCTCACTCCCAGCAGCAATATCCTCATAGCACTCATACAAAATGTCCATGCAGGGATAATATGAAGCACTATATGCTTGCTCAAATTCCCTTTTTCCATCTTCAGATAAAGCATTGTATACAGCTATCATGCCCTATACAGACAAAAAAGAGTTAATTCAGAAGCACAAATTCACATGCTCAGGGAAAAGCTTTCTAAGCTTTGGTTTCTATTTCCAGGTGATTCTTGGGCTGACACTAGTAATGGTGAGGCACATCTTGTACTATATCACACTGATCGAGCATTAATGATATTTTTGCTTCTTCAAAATAAAATATAATCAGGGAAAAAGATCCAAAGAGACAAAATCACTAAAATATGACTATGAGATCACAACCTTAGTCGAGATGATTCTAGATATAGTTCCTGTAATGCACTCAACAGTGTTGTTATATGCCAAATCTTCATTCATTCCATGTTCAGTGTACCTCCTAAACAAGGATTCCACAACACCATGAACAGCACCAAGTAAAATGCCTATAAACCATAAAGCAGAAATTAGACAATAAGACTTCAAAGACAACATAAAGCAACTAAGAGAAAGATTCTTGCCTCTCTCTCCAAAGATGTCACTCCTGTATTCCATCTCTAATGTAGTGGCAAATGTAAAAGGGGAACCAAGGGCAACGGACCATGCCAGAGCAACATCAGTAGCTCTGTCATCCACATCCTACAAGTAATTATGGAGCTCAGACCCAGAAAAATAATTAATAGAAATATAATGATTCCTAGCAGGGACAACAAAAGGAGGGATGTAAAAGAGAGAAAATAGACCACACCTGGTGGACTGCAAAACTTGAATTAATTCCAGCCCCATTTATCTCTTTGCCTTGGACATACAGTCTCCTTACAGAAGGACCCATACCTTTTGGGCACACAGCAATTACACTGAAGTGCTTTGGAAAATCAAGTCCCATTGATTGTAAATGCCCAAGAAGAAAACCATGTGACAGCCCAAGTATGCTATTTGGCTTCATGTAGGAAAATATTTTTTCATAATTATCTGCCTGCATTGCATGATTAAGAAAAATTAGAAAGACACAAATTATCTGGAAACTTCAAAATCACTGCAGCATTGAGCAACTAGTCCACTATTACTGTCAAATCAGCATAATTTGAAACACTAAGATATCACAACAACAACTTTAATACTCCATCAAAATTATTTAAAAATAATTAAATGAGCACTGTCTTCAACTAACTAACCTGTGCAGAATCAGAAATCAACAGCAAGACAAGATCACTGCCTGAGATGGTTTCCCATATGTCACCCAGAGTTCCATTCTCCTCACTAAAACCAGCTGCACGAGCCTCATTAAAGGAACGAGAACCTTTCCTGAGGCCAACCTGCATTGCCAAAACATCAACACGTTAAACTAAATGCAGTTTTCAACTTTCAAGAGTGAACAATCAATTAAATCAACCCAGAATCACCTTAACCACAATATCAGACTTCGCATCAGCGAGAGAGTCCCGCAAATTCTGTGCCTGTGCAGGTCCCTGGTGGTGAAGGCAGTTTAAACAATCTCGTTAAACAGAAGTTATACTCAGCTCAACGAGTAAAATAAATAATATAATCAAACAATAATCTTAGTCTTTCAAATTGTTGGGGCAGTCTACTTGAGAAAGCTGTCTGCCAGTGTTTACAACAAGATTGACTCCAGGAGAGAAATTCCAGTGTGGAAAAAACATTTTTTATTTTAATTCATATATTTAATATTTTATTTAATTTGTATCAGCATTTAATGAAGTCACAAAAATGGTACACGGAATGATATATTAGCTACGTCACAACAAAACCATTTTCAGAACTTTAAATTCTTTTTGAGTTTAATAATATATTTTCACCATCAATCCATCAGATATCATAACCCTTCTTAAGTACTCACTATCAAACTCATCAATGTCACTGCATAAAACTAAAAAAACTCTACATTATCATTAAACATGTTATTTATTCAATTTACAAAGTCCAAAAACCAAAATAAACAAATTCAGAAAAACCAAAACCAAAATTTTACCACATACATTTACATGAACAAACAAACTTATCATTTATTTAGCTATTAAGAGCATGTTAGGATAAGCTTTTACGTAAACATCTTTATAAAAAAAATAGATAAACTTCACTGTAAGCTACAACCAGCTTAAACTAAACTTAAAATTTATATAATTTTTCTAAAATTAACTTATATAAGTTAATTTTAGCTCATAGTAAACCTTGCTTCATTTTTTTCTCTTAGTAGTGTTTACAAAAGATCTTCACTCCAACATGTCCAAAACCGTTTTTTACCTGCGAACCCCACCCGATGACACCAATCTGCTTAATCCCCTTGAAAGCAGCCGGCAACAGAGGGAACAAGTCCCTCCCTCCTTTCACAATATACTGCATGCAACAAACCAACATCGAGGACATTTCAGTCTCTTCCGCTAAACTAACAAAATAAAATATTCACAATAATTAACAATTAGCGAGAAATTCTGAGCACTGCGGTGCAGAACCTCGTCGTGTCCGGCGAGGTTAATCTTCTCCTTCCGGAAAACGGAGGTTTCGAAGTCGAGCGAGGGCGGCGGGGCCACGGCGGGAGTGGCCACATTGCGAACACCGAGCGCGGCCATGGAGAGGGGCCTGAATTGGAAGGCGAGCTTGGAGAACGCGCGTTTGGGAAGCGCGACGAAGGTTCTGGCGAGGACGGGCTTCGCGGAGAAGGTTCTGGAAGTGGCGCAGAGTGAAGTAGAAGAAGCGGTTGCCAACATTTTATAGGCCAGAAAAAGTAACAGCGGAGACGCTAACAATCGGAGCACCAAAACGGTGTGTTTTATGCTTAGAGATTCGCGCTACTCGGCTAACGTGCACCGCGTCGACACAGTTGCGCTGTTTTCTGTTCTTATCTGCTGCCTAGATTTTCTTATTTGTTTTGGTGGTTTGCAACCACACGTGTTATATGAAATTATTTATATATATATATAATAATTATTACATGGACCAACTAAACAAGTGGGTATAGTGTCAGTCAGCATTATTACATTTAACATTAGAACAATAAAAATGGGTCATTTTCTTTTATTTTATTACAACATATTTTAAAATTTATAGTATTTATATTTTTCTTATCAGATTTTCTTATAACCAAATATAACTATATTTTTCTTATCAGATTTTCTTATAACCAAATATAACTATGGTGATTTCTTTATTCTTTCTTCTTTTGTCAAGGTCGAAAAGAAACATAAAATTTATGGTGGAAAATTGGTGATTCAACTATGTCTTTGGGTGACTCACTCTCGCACTCACTCATTTTTGGCTTAGAAAACCTTATTGGCCTCTCGGTGCTTTAATGGCCATAAGTTCTCTGGTGTATTTTCTTGCATAGATGTACCAATCATGTAATGATCGTTGTGGGGCTCGTGTCACATCTTTTAACTTCTGCAGACTAAAAAAAAAAGTGAATTCGGAAAAGAAAAAATGAAAAAAGAATAAATAAAAGGAAATTGTACTTTATATTACAATTATAATTGAATAAAAAATTATAAAGATATAAAAAATATGTATAACTATGTTATTATATTTCTATAATTTTGCATTGCAGTTCTTGTAAAATGAATTAATTTAATATAAACCGGTAAAATAAAAATAAGGTTAAATAAAAAAAAATCCATGATTTTCTTTTAATTTAGTTCCATTATTTTAAATGTTCACAATTTAATGTTATTTAAAAAAAAATGACTGAACATCATTCTTTGTCAATTGATTGAAATAATGTTATATCAATGATACCTAATATGAGCTAGAACCACGAATACATGCTATGTTATAGAACACATGTTATAAAAAAGTTGTTATAGATATGAGAATAAAAAAATAGTTGAAAAATCAAAAGAAAAGACATGAAAAATAATTAAAAGAAGCATGATCAAAGAAGACGTAGATGAAGAAATAAAGAGAGAAAAAATATTAAAGTTTTTAAAAGAAAAAATTAAAAAAATAATTGTTTGAAAATTGTAGAAACTAGAAAAAATTTTAAGTACAAAATTAAGAGTAAGAACTTAAAGAATTAGTCTTGATTATAATTCGGAAGGCTTAAGTAGACACAAATACACCTCACATGGGCTATTTAAGTCATTTTTGACTCTTAAAGTTTGAAGACAGAATATGCATTGTAGATTATTACTTTCTTTACATTTTAGTAGTTACCTAATGTATTTTTCCATGTATATGTATCTTAGTCATCTTAGAGTAATCATTGTTTCATGTATTGTTGTAACTTCCAAGTGCACTCCACCATGTACATTCTTCCTAGTAATCACTATATTCATGTACTTTGTAACCACCAAGTGCATCTCCTAGTTTCAAGAGATTAGTTAGACTTAAACATAGTTAAGTGTAGTTAATTTTTATTGGTGTAGTTAACTCTTTTTGTCTTTTGAGACTCCTTACTTGGCCAAATTCCATGTCTATAAATAGGAGTACTCTCCATTGTAAAATACAATAAAAAGTTGAATGAATGAAAATTTCGTTGAGAAATTATGAGACTCTACTCTTTCTTTGATTCTTATCTTGAGAAGCCTTCTCAAGTTGCGGATCCTCCTTCATCCATCCTTAAAATTTCTAATATTAAAGGTGGTGTCTTCAATCATATTCTTCCTCATTCCATTTTTACATTTCAATTCCTTTTGTTTCAAGTTTTCATACTTATTAATTCATTGATTTCTCTCGTTGTCGCAAGCATGACTTTCATGGTGTCTTTCTTTGCACCACTTTGGGTTCTCTCTTGAAGAACTATCATCTTCATCTCCTTTTTAAGTTGGCCTAGATCCTAAACACCCCAACACTTCATATCAGGTTGACTTCTTGAAGAAAGTGGCATGTTGCATGAACAACAAACTTCGTATGACATTGTAGTAATGATAGTTGAACTAAATTGAAAAAATTATATGATATTGATATTTTAAAAAAAATCATTTAATCCTAGAGCAACTACTAATATAATTTTTGAATTATTTACTCAAAATGCATTTTCTTCTTTTGTCTTAAGCCACTTCAAAACTTAAACCCTCCCTATCTAAAACTTATAAGAAAAAAATATAATATGATAAGTTTTGAAGTCATTTTACAAAGTTTTTGTTTGCATATACCACTTTACTATAGACATAGAAAGAAAGAACAAATCATAATAGATTTGTGTGGGGTTTGGTTATACTTATTGATGTGGAAATGGTGAGAAAGTGGTAAGGCCACATAACTCATGCTCCCCATGTACCTAAAACACAATTTAGGGTGACAACCAACCTAACAAAGCTTATTTCTTCAATTGTATTTAGCTTAAAGTGACATCTACGTACCAAATTGTCATGTATAGTAGATGTAAAAGCATAACTTCTCTCTTCTTGTGGGTGTCCCGACACATCATTTGTTAATATTCTTCTTCAGTCATGTTAATTGCTTAAGTTACCACACTATAAAAGTCTTGGCTAGTATGTGCATAAAGCTGTAGGAATATTGTGAAGCCATATTGATAATGTTAGCTAGCACACTGCCAAAAAATTGATATGTCAGTGTGAAAGTTCGGGTTTGGCTAGGCACATATGCATTATTTTGAATTGTGTAGACACGTGAAGAACAAGGGGTGAACTTCACTTGTTGTCACTCTTTACTTACTACTGACTTCTTTTTTATAAGTGTACCGAGTCAAAAATAATAGAATTATAAAGTACGAGTGTCGAACCCATAGGGAACGGGATTAGTTTAAAGCTCCAACGAATAATGCTAGCTTAAACGCATTATTTTGAAAGTTTAAGTTAGTGAACAAAATGAAAAGTGAACATCGAAATTAACAGAGTAATTTTTTAGCAAAACAGAGGTTGAAAGCTTTAAGTTAATAGCAAATACAGTAAATTATCTTGGGATTGAACTTCGTTTATCTCACTTGTTGTATTCTTCACTAAAACATCATGATAGTATAAGCTATTACCCATTGTTTCTACACAAATAAAAGTCATTCAAGTTGATTCCTCATGCATTGAAATTCATAAGTTAACTCTCTAGATGTCACTTTCCCAGCTATCAAGCAGTTTAACCAGCATTAAGAAAGTTGTTAACAGTAGTCATCACAATGAGATCCATTTGTGGTATCACACAACAATGAGCATCTTCGTTTAAGTCTGAAACGTGAAACTACTTTTCAGTTAATCCCAAAATTCCAGTTCAAGAGTATATTGATTGAATAGAATCCAACATTAAGTATAAAATGAAAATACAAAAAATGAGTAAACAATATATCAAGATGTATAGCTTAAATAGATTCAAGGTTGATAAACTAAATTCAATCCCAAGAATGAAGAAAATTAACCACTCATGGTAGCCATGAAAATACACAAGGGAAAGGAATAAAGGTCTCTGCCAAAATTGATGCTCCAGCCCCAACCCCGTTTTGAGGAATATTTCCTCGCATTTATACCTCTGACCAAAATTAGGTTAATGCATCAGCACTCTGTCAGTGAATTTTAGCTTAAGCAAGAGCTTGCACCCAAGCCTTTCTTCTAATTGTCCTCTACTCTCTAAGTCATTCTTGCATGGATTTTTCCTACTCGCTCAAGAATTTTATCTTTAAGCTCCTTGTTTCTTTCTGATGTTTTGTGCTTCCAGACCTAAATTTTTCACAAAGTCCAGGAATTAATTGCTTTCATAAATCCAATAACTTCTGTATTTGTATTTCCATGTCCAAGAGCATTTACAATGGTTAATAATGCCAATTCCTAACACAATTGAGGTCAAAAGTCACCCAAATATGCAATAAATTGTATTACAAGATGGCATTTATCACTTACATCCCTCTTGTATTATTTCTTTTGGTGGTTATCAGTGAAGTGTGTGGTGTTTCTTGTGTGAAGTTACTCTCCCTTCTTCTATCAAGTGTTGGTTCCACTATTAGACTATTAGAGGGGCATTTTTTTTGTCATTGCAAGCAATAACTCATACACAACTATGGATTTAAGTTTTCATATCCCTTTGTTTGAGTTTGATTATGGATAGTATGTAATGAAATTTGGACATTGTAATATATTTTTTTAGAATAGTGAGTTTGTGACGCGTTGTTTGGTGAATGAATATGAATATACATGTTTTGGTTACGTTAAAACTCTATATTAATTTTCAATCAAAATCAAAACAAAGTCATAATTAATTTTGTACCCATAATTGATTATGCCAGGTTTTGATGGAGATGTAGCATTATGCATACATATATTGATTATATAAAACATTATCATATAATTGTAAGTTCAACATTGAAATTATCACACAGATTTATTTGTTTTTTTTTTTTTACTCAATTGTGTTTTGGCCATTAAAATTTTAAATTAAGGATTCTATAGTAAAATAGACATATAAATTCAATATCTTTACTAAGAACCAAGCTCAATGAAAAAGAAAGTGTAGGTTTAATATTTTAAAATATAGATATAAAATGTGAAATAGGGTTTAATGTTTTAAAATAAGAATTAAATTTTGACTACACTTTTATATATATATATATATGTATGTCTAATTGATGAGAAAACAATGGGAGGGGGGAGAGGAGGTGGTTATATTCAATTTGAGAAAGGATATTGATATTACACTCAAGAAAGATGATAAGATAAGTGCTAAGTATTGTAAATTCCTTTGCAACAACTCATCACATATCCTATAACTTTTTTTGTTTGCTGTAATATCTTCGTCTTAACCATTTATTAAAGGTTATGAATGAAAGTAGTTTATATTTCACCTTTGAATTACACATATGTAATTTGATGTAAAAAAAATCATTTATTAAGATATTTTTATTTTCATTTATTAAGACATGTTTATTAAGATACTACTTTTTGCACATTGATGCAATGTCTTTAATAAAACTTCAGCAAGAATTTTGGAATTCCTCCTCCTAAGCTGCCACAAGTGGAAGAAGTTTCAAATAATATATGATTATCTAGAAAACATGATAAAATAAATAAATATGTTGGAAATTTTTATACAAGGCCAATTATCCATCATAAGATAATAGACTTCTCATTCTTCACCTAGTCTAGATTATAATTTCATTAGTACTTAGCATATTAAGGGTTGAATCATTTTTCCACTCAAAATGTTCTTAATAAAAATATTGTCAAGGTTTTCTACTTAAACTTAAAAGTAATTTATCATAATAAATTGTGTAATGAGTCAAATAAAACAAATATCATAATAAAAAAATCGAGATTTGTTAACCATGGCTAATCTCAAATATCATAGTCAAATATTTTCAATTTCAAAGATTCTAAAAGATTTGAATGACCATCAAGATATAATTTTGAGTGTGATTAGACTAGAGGTATAAGATCAAAATGTTAAAAATGTAGATCATTTGACTATTGATGTTAAATTTCTACATTATGTTTATATTTATATACTCAATCTTCGAGGTAGCAATTTTTCTTAATTGTTACAAGAATATATTTTTATATCATGGGTCATCAAAAATAATATTCAAATTAATTGGTCCATAATATAATGAATACAGGACAAAATGTAAGACCAATAAACATGTATTTAGAAGCATCATTACTTAAACTTGATTATACCCGATACCCATTCCGCCATAGATAATTAAATTGTTTTAATGAAAGATCACTGAAAAAAAAATCTTATTAATATTAATATATTTAGCAATATGACAAGATCAACTACTACACCAAAATAAGACTATTTGTGTTATGAGACAATAAATCATGGTTTTTCAATTTTAAAGTGATATTATATTAAAAGTTTAAACACTTTAAAATTAAATATTCATTGATATCATTATCTTGAACAAACGTTTATGAATTATGAGACAACATGACTTATTTATATTATTTCCTTTTTTTTTAATTTTGGATTGTTACAATTTACTTATGTTCACGTGTTATCTTCTGAAACTTTTTTTCTTGATTGATTATAATGAACTATTTATTTATTGTAGACATGATTATAATTCTTGCTCTATACATGTTAATTTACAACATACATGTTTTCTATCTATGTTAAATTACTTTTATGTGGTTGATTGTAAGAATTACATCAATTTAATTTCATGATTTAAAGTGATGCAATAATGTCTAGTTATTTTTCAAAATAAAATTAATTAATTTAAAAGTATGTTGATGAAGAACTATTTTAAATTTTTTTTATATATCCTGTAAGTTTTATTTCTACTTACGTTTTGAAATATTTTTTTTCATTTTAAATTTAATTTTATTTCAGCTTTAATTAATTTTTAGAAAAATTCATCAATTTATTTAATAAAATTGCAGTCATCGATGGGTATAAAATATTTGATGATTATTTTATAAATCGAAACTTTAACACGATGGGTAGTAGCTATTTAAACATTATTTAACATTTAACTAAATTTCATTTCTAACATAAGGGCACATTGGTCATTATGACTTTACAAAATTTTAAATTTTATTACATCAATTAAATCATTCACATATGTTTTCTTCACTTTTTACTCTTCTACTCTTCATCCAAATGAACTGCCTTTCTACTCTATTCTTCTCTTCTTCTTTTTTCCACCTTCATTTTTCATTTTCTAATTCAAACAGAACCAATAAAAATCTTTATCATTTCTAATATTAATATTTTACTAATGATAATGTAGGTGTTAATGTGAATGTATGTCCATATTTTTTTATTATGCTATTTTATTTTATTTATTTAAAATTTAATTGTTGTAATAATTTTTATTATTTTACATATCCATATATATATATATATGTGTGTGTGTGTGTATATTCTGAATTTAATATATATTTTACACTTATTTATTTATATAATTAATTATTTTTATATTTATTTGTTTAAACTAGATATATTATTTAACATATTTAGACTACAAAGAAGAAAATAAATAAATTGTTGGTATATTAATAAAACTAAAATGTTTTTATTAAAAAAATTGAATTGTGGTTATATATAGATGTAATGGACAAAAATTAGTAGTATACTAGAATAGTTCACGGTAAAAATTAAACTATTTTTAAATTTAATTATATGAAAATAATTTATACAGTGTATTTTATTTGTATTCAACACATACTAATCTTTCTTTATATTTCAGCTGAAATACATAACAGAGAGTATTTTTAGTTATGCAGTTAATTATTTTTACTTTAATGCTTATTTTTATAAAATAAACTTATACTTTTTGTAAGTTAAATGACTTATTAAATGCAATATTTTTTATGAATGTATTTAACCTAATTGACTTTGACACTTTATTTTTACTTGATTGAAATAAATTTAGTAGCTAATTAACTTGAAAAATAAAATATGAGGAACGAATATTAGATAGATCAAAATAAATCAACATGTACATTCAAAATAAATTAATTTTAGATGAAATACAAAATAAAGTAACATTTAACATAAATTAACACCATAAAGATAAAATATAATAAAATAAAATGAAAAAACTATAATACTATATATATAATACACTTCTTTTAATGAAACTATATAATATATATATATATATAATTATAACTTAAATATGATTTTCATCTTTAACATTTGTTTTCTTCCTATAAGTTGTTTTCCCAGTTACCATCATCTCTCATTCCTAGATGTTACGATAATATCAACCTATATTAAATCACTAATATAATATTTCATTATAATATCATCAAATATTATATTAATGTAGTGTAAAACCATCAATCTTATATTAATAAAAATATACTATAAGAAATAAATTAGACATCAATTTAGCTACCAAATAAAATAGTTACTAATTGTGACTAAAATAATCACTAAATTATGTTTTAGTTGCTAAATAATCACAAAATAAAAATAATGATTGAATTTAGTAACCAATTAAGTAAAGATAATTAATATTTAACATTAACTATCAAGGTTTTAGCCACTTATATCATTAAATTCTAAAAGGGTATAAGTTACTAAAATCTTGATAGTTAATGTTATATATCAATTATTTTAACTTAATTCAACACTAAATTCAATCATTTATTTTATTTTGTAGCTATTTAGTAACTAAAATCTAATTTAGTGGTTATTTTAGTAACAATTAACAACAATTTTATTTGTTAACTAAAATTGATGTCTAAATAACTTTTTCCTTATAAGAATATTACATTAATAAGGTCATCACATCAATTATAATTAAAAGAAAAAAAATCAAAACTTAAAAATATTATAAAATTATAAAATGAAAAATACATTATTATAGATATTAGTTGTTGTTATACGAATAATTATAGTTTTGCAAAGTAAGAGTTGAGGCAAGCTATAATTTGATTTAAGAAAATTAGTGATAGTTAAACATGAAAAAACAAATCCTAATAATGTATATGAGTACATGAACTTAGATTGACTTTGATGAAGAAATAATTAATTAATTTCTAAATTAAAAATAAAAATATAATACTTATCACTACATTATAGTATATTATTCTTGTTGATGACTAAATTATTTTATTTGTAAATTAAAATAACTCACGTATTAGCGTTAAAGTTAGAATTAGTCATTTAAGTAATTTCTTCATTTTCATCCTTAACTAGGTTGTTGTTACATCTTCTTTGTTTTCAACTTTTTTTGAAGGTTGATAATTTGAGTAATGTATTTGAAGGTGTTTTCACAAGTTTCTTCTTTGATAATTGTTTTAATCACTACAAGAAAAAAGATATTTAGAGACCAATATTTAGCTATCAAATAAAATTGTTGCTAATTGTGACCAAAATAGTCACCAAATTAAATTTTTGTTGCTAAATAACTACAAAATAGAAGTAATGATTGAATTTGGTGACCAATTAAATCAAATAATTGGTATTTAACATTAGCTACCAAAGTTTTAGTGACCTGTAGAATCTAATGACATAGGTCACTAAAACTTTGGTAGCTAATGTTAGATACCAATTATTTGATTTAATTGGTCACCAAATTCAATCATTACTTCTATTTTGTAGTTATTTAACAACAAAAATTTAAATCTAATTTGGTGACTATTTTAGTCACAATTAGCAACCATTTCATTTGGTAGCTAAATATTGGTCTCTAAATAACCTTTTTCTTGTAGTGAATGTAAGTGATAAAATGAATTATGTGTACAAACTTTGATATGATTTATTTTAGTTCGAATTATTCTTGGCTAATAAAAAACTAAGATGACTTAAACTATCGTGACTAGTAAACTTGAAATCTTGACCTATCTTATTTTTAAAATTTTATTTATTATTTTGATATATAATATACATTTAATAATATAGTTTTTTAATTTTTAATTAATTAATTAATATCTTTAATTAGATAAATTAACATTATCATTGTCTTTATATATTAAATAATTTTATTATAATTAATATTACAATATTTTTATATATTTAAATAATATAATAAAAATTAATAAACTATTTTTTATTTTAATTTGAAAAAAAAAACAGTCCAACATATCAAACAAGATGAATTAGAAGGAGCCAGTGAGTTAAAAATACCAACTTAATCTGCCCAATTAAGGTTAATCTGCCACAAGCATTGATTTATTGAGGTTAATTATTGGAATGATATGACACATAAAGTACTTGGCACCATTAGCTAATGTGCATTGGGTCCAAGATTCAAAGGGATCATCTTAAGTTATGATTTTTTTTTTTTTTCTGGGCCTAGGTCTACCTGCACAAAAGATTAAGGCTTTTGCATCTTCTACCTTTCACTTTTTAACCTTCACTTTCATAATTTTTAAAATTTCTATTTCATAATTTCATAATTTTACAAAACACATAAGATATATTCTGAAAAGATTTTTCTTCTATTCTTCTTCTTTTGAAATTTTTTTAAAAAGATTTCATTATTTTAAAGTTTTGTTCAGTCCAATTCACAGTTTGGTTTAATTCTTAGTAGTCCATCGTGTCCACTTAAGGATCATAAAGAAAGCATGTGAAATGAGTATATCAATTTTTTTTTTTCTGATTTACTTTCTACAATGAATAGACTAATATGTAATATTTATATTTTCATTTATAATAAATAATTTAAATTGTGATATGAGATTATTTTTTATTAAAGATGGGAGATTTGAGTTGATTGAAGAGGATTTTTTTTTTTTTTAATTTGGGAGTATAACATGGAATGAGAGTGTTAGTCAGTAATTTATTTATTTTATGTTATAATATAGAAAAAGAGAATGATGTAAAAAAAAAACTAAAAATGTTAGTAATTATTTTATAAGATAATATACATGATTTTAAGAAAAAATAGTCAAAGCAGTTGCATTTATTTTATTAAATAATTTAGTTTTTTTACACTTCAACGTTATTCATTATTCTAATTGCATCTTTCATAGACAAAGAAATTAAACATAAGAAATCTTCAAACTTTGCACTTGTATGATATAAGGAATGTAAATGGAAAATTTTCCAGTTACATAGCACGTAGAAAAAATGGGTAAAATGTAATTTTTGTACTAAACTTATACTTTTCATGTTGTATACTATTAATGAAGATTATATTATATTAATTATATTTTATAAAATCATTTTTCAAATATATATTATTGTATAATATATAACGTTGTTGCAAATTGTATTCTTTTAATTATTATATTATACAGGCTTAATTACTTTTTAATGTTATTATTTATTTATTTTGTTCAGATTGGTTTCTCTATTCAATTGAGTCTTTTAATCAAGGCTCTTAATTTTTTTTTTAAATATAATAATGAATACTTTTGTCAACTGAAATTGATAGTTAATTTTATAAATTAAGATCATATATCGATTACGAATAATATTTTATGCAAATTAATTTATCATGTTCGTTGACGATTTTATTACTAGTTGAATAAAAAATATAATCTTGTTGTTTTTTAAAAAATTAGAAACTTAACTCTTTTATTGATAATAAGATAAAAAAATGATAAAATAAATAAATAATAGAACTATAAAGATAATTACGAATATTATATATTTGTTATACATTATAATAAATTTCATATTATATATATATATATATATATATATATATATATATATTATAATATATATTTTCACAGGCAACTGTTCTATTTTTCCGATCAGTAGAAAATAATTTCAAAATAAAATTATCTAAAGTTAAAATACACTCTGCAAGTATATATTTAATTATCTAGAAGTTTAATACCAGTTGTCTACTTAATTTAGGTCTAACATATAATACTAGTATTATTCCTTAACATCGATCTATTATATAAAAGTAAATCTATATATAGGTACATTGTTTTTAGTGTTTGAAATGGGAGAATCTGTTATGGTCTCTTATTTAAAAAAAAAAAAAAAAAAATCTCTGCGATTTTTACGCATCAGACAATTTTATTCATTTAAAATTATCTTCACTAAAAACACGAGAAAAAAAAGTTAGTAGACTAGACCTGGTGAAAATTAGGTTTGTGACCACCATCATAAAAGTAATTAAAATATTTAACAAAAATGAAACTGTCATAGCCATTAAGAGCATAAGTGTGAGAATCTAATGGGATATGTCCACTTAAAGAGTGGTTTTGTGTTATCAATTATGTGGACCATAGGCATTATTATAACTTTAATGTCAAAGCTTGTGATTAAAAGGGGTTAATTAAATTTAAAAAGGGATTACATGGATCTTACTTTAGTCTAGAGGGTAGCATAAAAAAAGACAAAAAAAACCCTAAAAATATTTCACGTTCTCCAACTATGCATCACGCCAAAAGAAAATTCAAGCTGAATGTGATCAATTGCACTGTTGAAGAGACATAAAAGCAAATTGTGGCAATAAGAAAAGGAAGTGAGAGATTGCATAAGATCCTAAGCACTGCTAATTTGACATCAATGGCACTATTGGTTTAATGACAAACAATGGATAATATATATTCCTCAAAGACTTGCCTCTCATCACTCAAGAAGATTCCCTTCAAAAGTTGCTCAAATCAGCATTTGTCATTATCCAAACTCTTTCTTTTAGGCGATGAGAGTGAGGATTTATTTTGCAGTCTTAATATGAGTGTGGACAAATTCATTCATCAGTTCCAAAAATGCTAATTTGGGTTATATCAATTCAAACAAACTTTGCTAGCAACTAGGATGTCTTTATTGGATTTAATTTGAAGGTTTGTTTCTTAAATCTAAAAGTTTTATGGAAGTTGAGTTTCGGAAGAGGTTCACCAAACATCACAAGTGTTATGTTTGTTGGATTTTGTTTTCTTGATCAGATTCGTATTTTGAAAAGTGCAAACTTCTATTACAAATAAGATTCAAAATTAAATATATGATTACGATCTTTATTGACTAAATCTAATTTTGTCGATAATTTAAAGACATATGTAACATGATATTTCTGGATTTGCGGGATATATACACTAGATTTGAATATGTTGTTGGGTTTGGGCTCACTTCCTATGTGGAGGCCCAGCCCATTGTGAAATTAGGTTAGGTCTCCTTTTGCTTCTCATTTTTTTGGAGAGAGTCATTTTCTTGCTGTCAAGGGGGTAGAGAGAGAAAGCAGAGAAGTGAAATAGAAAGTGAGAGTGAAACAGAGAAAAGGAGGAAGTTTCGTCAGCAACTTCCGACCGCAGCTGCTGCCTTGTT
>Ga0209489_107387_pt1 | contig 16442 bp, 12 predicted proteins | sample SiratrowhiteBW_FD_187527 | JGI IMG/M metagenome (GOLD analysis project Ga0209489, IMG submission 187527) | Root nodule microbial communities of legume samples collected from California, USA - Siratro white BW (SPAdes) (version 2) | ecosystem: Host-associated > Plants > Roots > Nodule | place... | reverse complement strand
TTAACCGACGTGGGATTCACGCGCCCCTTACATCTTTTAAAAATTTGAATTTTTCTTTTTTATAAATAGGTCAATGACGGTTTTTTGTTCCAACCGACGTGGGATTGTTCATTTATTTACAAAAATGCCACCGCATTTTTTACTACGTCGTTTACCTCTTTAACCGTCATAAAAAGTAGACGTTAAAGCCTATTTTTCTACTAGTGATACATTTGTATTATGGTTTCTTGTTGGGTCTTCTTCAGCAAGGAATGGGGTGTGAAGGTTGATGTAGGTTTGTTTTCCAACATCAGCTTGTTCACACACATATCTACCTGTCTATCCTTGTGAATAAGGGCTGAAATAAAAAACAATATACCGCCATTATCATAATTTACATATGTTTAAAATATGAGCTGATCGAAATAAGATATAAGGATTAACCCTGTGCATATGGGAACTGTATCTGAAATATGAAATAGGAATTGATAAGGACAGACAGTGTCCAAAGTTTGAAATATGAGCCCGATCGGAACAGATGGATGGTATATGACAGGTGCAAACCTCTAAGTCTAACTCAAGTCACGTGTCTTCAGAAAGTAGAGAGTCTAGTGTCTTTGTATGTGAGTCAGTATATATATGATATGAGATGAATTATAGAAGTTTGATTTGTTGTAGCTTGGTTGAGATAGAAATCCAATTATTGAAATATATATTTTTTAAAATGTCTCTAGCTTACCCTTCTTTTTGGTGATGTTGGTTTTATTTTTAAATTTGCGATGATCATGTATAACAGGTGAGCAGAGGATTTGACTACAGGTGGTGTGAATTCCTAGTGAATTAATGGAAACTTTATTTTATTTGTAATTTTACGAAGATATTTTTATTAAATCTTATGTAGAGAAGAATATTTTAAAATACATGATAAATATGTGGATTTTTAGATTCAAGTTTATTATATAATTTTCATGCAATAAAGTTCCTATTATATGAAAAATATGGGATGTTACATATCACACATATAAGAATAAGTTATTAAAATAAATTTAAAAATATATATAAAAAAGAAGATATTTTAATTAACGAATCACTAAAATTTAATTTTATTGAAATACTAACATACACATATAATACATCAAAAAGATATTTAATAAGGGAAGTAAAAACTTATGTATTATGAAAGAATATATTAAATATATCTCATCATATACTAAATATGAATCTCTCATACTTAGATTTATAAGCTAATCTAATAATAATATATCATGGTAAGTTTATTATACTATATGTTTGAACATTTACACATGTGATAATATCATGTAAGAATTTCTACTCTTAATTTTCCACATATATCAGGGTAAGTTTATTATACTCTATGTTTGAACGTTTACACATGTGATAGTATCATGTAAGAATTTCTCCTCTTAATTTTCCGCACTTTGATATCTTAATCTATTTGATTTAGACCATTAGTAAAACAAAATGATCTCTCTTACAACATAGATTTCAATGTTTAATACACAAAACAATAGTTCACATATAGTTTCATATTTGTGACCTCCCAAATTCATACCATTATTATCACTCTTAATTGTCATTTTCATATAACATTTAAACAAAATTACAATCAATTAAATATACAATTAATATTCATTATATTTTTATAATAAAATTTCACATACAATCTACTAAACAGACATAGAAAGAAAAAAATATAGCTTGAGTGATATTGGCTTGCTTAAGAAAACTTTGAGAGGGTTAAGTTGCACTATTATTTTTGCTTAAGTGAAAGTGGACCAACTAGACTTACTATATCTCTTTTTCACTTTGACCAAAAATCCTCATCTTGAGAAAAATTATAATAAAATCAACCTCATGCATCAGAACATATATATTTTAAATTTTTTACCTAAAACTAATTTACTCAAACACATTCATTCAATTTTTTTAATATAATCCAAAATTTGCTCAAACATCATTTATTAACTAAAACTCAAATAAGGTTTAGTTTCAAAACATTATCCCAACAAAAAAACCAAAATCTCATGACAAAATCACATTCAGATCCAAATCCTCTATCCTAAGTTTTTGTTAAAAACATAAATAGCTTTCCTTAGATAAAATTTCTTTCTTGAGAACAACTTCCAAATCCAAATAATAAAACTATTCAAAATCTAAGGACCTAGAATAATGTATTCAAACATATAAAAATTTAGTATAAGCTTAACTAACATTTCAAAATTGGTGACAAATTTATAAAAAAAGAGTAGAATAAATATTTAAAATATATAGAAACTTATTCTAATTAAAAATTTGATAAGACAAAAATAATTTCTATCTCTTCCGTTATTGAAGAGTGTGTTTGAATTTAATACAATAAATTTATATAAATGGTCATATATTTAATAAGTATAGTTTATATTTCTTAAAAATTATATTTCATAAATATTATATTTCATATTTTCATTGTAATTCTATATTATATTTAGATAACACAGTAAAAAAATTTATCTTCTATATAAATACTACATTAAAAACATTAAATAATACATTTATTAAAAACTTTAATATTAAAAGTTACAATTATTTTATTTTAAAATAACATTACTCATATACTTGCTATTCTTCTTATCCAGTTAACCGCCTTCTAACTTTTAAAATTTCAAAGACTGGATTGAAATTAAAGTTGCTTTTATATACGTAATGTGACTACTACCATCTAATTAACTTCCAAAACGAACAAAAAATTACTATTGTAAATATCTATTACTTTTTTCCTATATAACTTCTCTTTACTGTTTATATATTTTATATATTTTTTTCTTTAATTGAAATTATTTTAATAGAGTAGAAGGACATTACTTTAAACTAAGTTTCAGAAAAACAGACGCCATATATCCATATTTTTTATAAAAGAAATTATCACACTTTAATGAATAGATATTGTAACCATTATTACTTTTTAGTTCATTTCCTAAAGGAACTTCGTTCTCTACTTTTTCTCAAATACAATATACAATAGTATAGAATAATAATATAGAATAATAATTAGATTGCTAAAATAGAGTACACAAATAGATGTATTAGGTTTGTAGGCTCCAATCATGGTGTTAGATGTATTACTGAAAATATGGTAACAAACCTGTTCTTGTAAGACGGGTTAGCCTTTCAATCACTGAGTTCTCAGTCATCACAGGCAGCGCTTCCAAAAGAGTATCTTCGTTAGCCCTTCAAGTATTCACGATATCAGGAGGGGTCCATAGCTTCAGAGGGTTTGATTGTCCTTCAAAATGTGACCCTTGTAAATGAGGCATTGTTGTTCGGCGGGTACGTCGCAACTCCAAGCAATGAGATCCTTAAGGAACTAACGACAGAATCAACGGAAGTTTATATGAAAAAATTAGAGCTGTTAGAGGAGACATTGATGTTGACATTGACCCCTTTGGATTTTTCAACGACACTCTCACCTCTCATGTCTTTCGGGGAGGTGTGTCAGTGTGACAATCTCGCAGTGATTGAATTGAGGCCAACAGTAAAGCGAATCGTAACCCTAAAATATGTAAGACGGGTGTCATTGTTTGGACCTCAAGTTCATTGATATGGCATCGTTAGAGTCAATCATCATATCTGAGATATTGTCTGCTTTGGAGCTATCAATTCTTAAAAAGCATTTTAGAAAGTTAAGAAAGAAATGTGTATTTAAACCAACCTTAATCTCGACTCCTAATCAACGTGGGACTATTGGGTGAACCAAACAAAATCAAAATAGAAATGACCAAAAATTATTGTGTTTTCCATAAACCCATCAAAGTGCGGAATTTTGAATTATAATTAGAAATTTATTGATGGTCAGATCACACTAATTTTTGTTTTTTTAAATAGTTAAGAATAAAAGTAATAAGAGTATTTAAGGAGTGCTCCAATCTTATTATAAAAGAAAAATAAAATAAAAAATTCCAAACGTAGCAGTCAAGATAATCGGCTGTTTCAAATTTAGACTTCATATTACAACATGTATAACCCAATAAATTACGAAGCTACACCCTTCATGAATACTATAACCCAGATAACCAAATTATATACCAAACCATTTGAATAAAAGTAATGTCTTCATATACAGTTATCAATTCCTTTTAGCATCTTGTTCCTAGGGTATCCTCCACAACTTCTCTTCTGTTCCAGCCTCTACTGATGTCCTGCATAGCAAAAGCAAACAAACCAAACCACACAGGGGCCTTGCTCACCCGTACCCTCCTCCCTTACAACCTACTTTTACCCTTTTGTCTAGGTTGTCTCTCCCTGCATGCCATTACTTATACTAATTCAATAGCTAGGAATTTACAAAGCTTTCAACAGGGCACAAGCACCAGTTCGAAAATGAGCATCTTACCCTCTTATATCTAAACATTGTCCAGGACCATGCTTTTAGTTGCGCCATTATAAAGATTTTTGTAGCATCAACAACTCCACTATTAAACACCACATTATTCTTATACTTCTAAATATCCCACATAATAGCAATTCACATTCCTTTCCATACTATATTAACTTTCTTATTACACCATGTGAAGAAAAAATTCATAAAATGATTAGCAACAGTATGATGCCTAACCGAATTTATACCTATCCAAATATCACACTTGTCCCAAACCTTTTATGCTACTACACAATTAGAGAAAACATGTTGGACTGTTTCTTCTTCAATATTACATAATGGACATAGGGACGAAGGAATTAAAATTTGTCTCCTAATCAGGTTATCTTTATTGAGTAACTTTACATTAAGAACCCTTCACAAACACACTCGTGCAAGACCAGCTGCTGCAGTTTTCCATATTTGTTTAAACGACGGGCCACCCGGGGACTGGTCAAATTCTTTTAGTGTCATATACCTTGACCCAACAATATAGCTCTCTATATGACCATCATCCCATATCCACCCATCTCACATTTCTCTCTTCCACTTAACAATGGATATCCACACTAATACCTGCACTTCCATTTCCTTTTCCTAAACAAACAATTATCTCCTCCAATTCAGACTCTTTCTAATATCAACTTTATTGCTCACTATCACCCATTTACCCTCTTCACAAACTGCACTTTCTTTATTTGGTGACAAAAAGTGTAACCTAGGGAATTTTTGTTTAAGTTGTAAGTTTCCTACCCATTTATCTTCCCAGAATCTTATACGTCTTCCATTACCCAATTTCCATCTGATCCTACCCTCAAACCAGTTATGGTCATTCCTAACATCACAAATTCTGCATATATCTCTGCACCATGTAGAGCTTTTCCTGTCATCCATGGCCACCTTCATATCCCTCCATGAACCGGTATCTTAACTCCAATATTTCCTTCCACAATCCTTCTTCCTCCACCTCAGTTTTCCATTTCCATTTTGCTAGGAGGCCTCCAATGAATCTACCAATTTCTCTAATTCTCAACCCACCTACCTTAGTAGGGGAACACACCTTATGCCAATCCACCCAAGGAATCTGCCTACCTTCAAACCCCAAACCCCATAGGAACTTGACTTTGATCTTCCTAATCATATTACACACAATACTCAGAGCTTCGAAAAAAGAGAAAGAGAATAGCGGTAGTGCAGTGAGGTCACATTTAATAAGATATATCCTCTATACCATAGAAAGTTTTTTCCCCTTCCAAGTGGATAGCATAGAGTTAATCTTTTCAAAAATTGGCTTCCAAAATTCCACCATCTTAGGATTTCCGCCTACAGTAATACCTAAGTATTTAAATGGAAATGCCATGCATCCAGTATTAAGGCACTTAGAAAATACCATCGAATCCACTTCACTTAACCCTATAGCACCCACATCACTCTTATGAAAGTTAACTTTCAACCCAGACACAATTTTGAACTGCGAAGTACCGCCTTAATTGCATAAGCACATTGTAGTTGCGGTTGGCAGAAGAACAATGTGTAATCCGCAAACTGCAAAAATTTCACTTCCACACTTTAAGACCCCACTCTAACCCCTTTTAATAACCCTTTCTTGGATGCCTCTCTCAAAAATTGCCAGCTCCTTCGCCACTATAATAAACAAAAAGGGTGTTATTGGGTCACCTTGTATAAGCCCTCTGATTTAAACTCCTTAGTAAGACACCCATTGACCAAAAGCAAAATGGTAGCTAGACTTAGACAAGCTTTGATCCAATGTATCCATTTTTTATGATAGCCTAATCTACCAAACATTTACATCAAAAATTCCCAATCTAATGAGTCATAAGCTTTTTCGAAGTCCACTTCCACTATAACACCATTCAACTGTTCCTTCGTAAGGTAATCTATTGTTTCATTGACAATTAAAACACTATATAAAAGTCCTATACCAGTTAGGAATGCATATTGATATTTATCAATCACATTCGGTAAAAGCCATTTCAACCTATCCACTAAAATCTTTGCTATGATATTATACAAGCATCCTACCAATGATATATGTCTACAATCGTTTAGAGTAGCTAGATTTAACTTTTTCGATACCAATGTGCTAAAAGATGCATTAAACCCTATAAAGTCAGACTTATGGAAAGTATTTACTGCTCTAACTACTTCAGTCCCTATAATGTCCCAATTATTCTTAATAAAATGGAAGTTAAATCCATCCGGGCCTGGGCTTTTTAAGCTCCCACACTAGTTCATAGCTGCTAGGATTTCACTGTCACTAAATCTGTAGCATAACACCTCATTGTCCTCAGTTGTGATACTTCTAAACTACACTCCATCTAATTTGAGACCCAGCCATTGTTGGGCTCTTAACCTACTTTTAAAGTAACCCCTCACCTCATTTTTAAACCTAGCACGATCTTTGCACCATTCCCCATCTAAGAGAAGACCTTTAATGTCATTGTTGAGCCTTCTCCACCTAAGCCTTGACTGAAAATTTTTTGACTTCAGATCCCCTTTCTCTAACCAATCTACCCTAGACCTCTGTCTAAGTATTGCACTTTCTCTTTCATACAAGTATCTCAAATCACCTAGTAATTGTATCTTTTACTCCTCATGGTTTCTTATAAATTTCCATCATCATCACACTAATCTAGACCTTCAATCTCACTTTTTTTTTTTTTTCCTTTTATCACCATTAACCACCTCTACCAAACAACTTTTCAGCTCCCTTTTAACCTCCTTCAATTTTGACCTTACCCTTTCCATGTTGTTAGCATTACGTACATCCTATTCCCAACCTTTTCTTACTACCTCTTTAAATTCCTCTTCTCCTTGCCACACATCAAATGTTTTAAAGGGATTTGGTCCCAGTCTAACACTATGTTCCTAACCACCACAACACACTGATCTGAAACTTGTTTGCTTTGCACATATTGTGTTGATACTGGCCATCTCGGCAACCAAGTTTCAGACACAAGAATCTTATCAAATCTACTTCTAGATATTCCATTAGGTCTGTATTATGTGAACAATCTTCTTACTTCTGGAATGTCATACAGTTGACATCTATTTATAAACTCATTAAATCTATCCATTTCTATCCTATGCACTCTTCCGACACCCATTCCTTGTCTCTCACTTTAATTTCGGATAGCATTAAAATCACCCATCGCACAACATGCCATATTCTTATACCTCACCATTATCCTTTCTATTTCATCCCACAATATAAATTTCTCACCATTGGAGCACAGTGAGTATATATTTATTACTACTATTGGAATAGTTTGATCACAACGCATATATATATATATTCTCCTTCCATAATAATGAATATTTTTCTTTCTTTTGACTTTACACTCTTAAACTATTGGTTATTCCAAACTGTTAAATTTCTGATTTTACACTAATTTTTGTAAAACAAAATTCGTATGGAATGATTTTTGTTTTTTTTAATAGCAGCATCTTTGATTGGAAATTTGGGAAGGAAAAAAGTTAGTTCACAGTAGTGACTCCATTTTAGATTTTTTTTAATCTTTTTTTTTTTTCTTATTTGTAAGTAGTGTAGTTTTGTTTGTTTTGATTCATTGTATGTATTGTTTATGTATATGTTGGAGATTTTGTTATACTTTTTATTTATCACAATAGATTTATTATTTTAGTTTAAATTACTTATATTGAGAGATTTTTTATATTAAAAAAATATTAATGTCTCATGTAATTATCTTATTTGTCCTACTCTATTTTCTTTAGTGTTCCTCATGTTATACTTTCACTTGGAGAAATTTATTTCAGTGTTTAATACTTTATTATTGAGTTGTTAAGTGCCATTAGAATTCCTTAGTTTAGGAGTTTCTTTTTTTTTTTTTTTTTTTTTTTTTTTTTTTCTTGAACGTTAAGGTACATAAAAAATGACTTCTTTAATTAGAAAAAATTATCATTTATGGAAGGGATAACGAAGAACTTCCTGTTGTGAAAAATATGTATCTTGTTTCTTTAGTTCAAAAAGGTTGAATTTCATGTATGACAAAAAAAATAGGATTTGTAGATGATAATGTATATAATTTTCTTGCTCATGAGACAAATCTTATGCTATAAATATACCTCTAAATCATGGAACAACAAATTGTGCTTATAGAAAAATTTTGTAGAAAAGAAGTACAAGGAAAGGATTCTCATTACATAACACTTGAGAAATTTTCAAGAATGTTTTAATCAATTGTCAGCTACAAATACTAAATTTGATGATGATTTATTGGGATTATTCATGTTGTTAACTTTACTTGTTTCTCGAGAAATGCTTTGAGTTTCCATGGTTAATGTTGTCCCAAATGATCATTTTTCTTTTGAAATGACAAATAGTAGTGTTCTTAATGAGGAGATGGGAACAATAAGCTCTTGATCACATCTTTAAGAGTAATACTAAGAATAATTATGTCATTATAAATTTTTACTATATTTATATATAATAGATTAAATTAATGCATATATTAATATATTACACAAATAATTAAATATATAAATTATGGTTATTTTATGTTACATTAAGATATTATTGCATTTATTAATTTTGTGTAATATTTTTAATGAGATCGCTTAAATAATTTAATGCATACATTAATATATTACATAAATAATATTATTTAATAGTTAAATATACGTTGCAATTAAATTTTTTTTATTTTAAATCAATTTAAATAATCGGTTCAAAAGGAAAATTACTAAAAAATTAATTAATCTTAATCCTCTTGCTGAACTACTCATCCCTACTTTTACACCTATATAAAGTAGATATTCGAAGAGTTTTCTCAACCAAGAAGCCGAAATTCCACCAACAACTATTTTCAACTATCTCCAAATATTAAGAGTTTGGGAAAAGAGCTCGGAGCATGGGCAAAGATGAAGATGATGAAAATGAAAAGAACATATATTTTTCTAAGAATGATAACATCAAATTAAGGAAGTACCAAAGGTATTATATAGCCTATGCTTAATTAGATTCATAGCTTTTGTTAGTTCTTACATATTTCTTATTCATTTTTTGTTCATTAGTTTATATTTGGTTATTAAACTAAAAATCATTTCGTTTAGAGAAGATTGCAGTTTTTTGTGATGCATATATTGAATATTATTTTACAATTTTTTTTTCAAAAACAAGATATATGTAAACGATGATTGTTCTTATAAAACATGTCAAACTTAATATTATGGTGAGTATTGGCTTTGTTTGTAGGAGAACGACCAAGATGGACATGAGCTTCTTTATGCTTAAGTAAAACTTCTCCAGGCATTTGTTTAAAGACCGAGCTTCTTCATCCATTTGATCAAATGCTAGTTTTAAGAAGATCGTGGAGATGGAAATACTGGAGGAAAAATACGAGAAGCATTTATTTATAATTTTATCTTAAATGTAATACTACATTTCATAGTAATTTTTTGATCCAAACAGACTAACACTGTTGTTTCCACAACTCCACCACGGAGGAAGACAACAAACAGAATGTGGAGAATGATGGAAGAGTTGAAAGCTAATTAAGGTTGTGAACAATGTTCTGATTGTGTTTGTCGCCTAGTGTTGTAGAAAGGCCCAACCAAGACTGTGACTCTAGCAACCACATCTTTATGAAATTTTACATTTTTTATTTTGAAAAAGAGAACTTGTGTTCAATACTATGGATGTAGAATTTTACAAGAATTAACTCTTTAAATGCTGCTAAATGGACAAGTAAATGGTAAATGTTTACAGAAGAACTCTTCTTGTAACTAATTTTTATATTTCTTCTCTATAACTGAACATATATGAAATTATTGTTGGATATTAAACTTATGGCATTGATTACATTATTTTTATATATATATAACACCAACATGAAAATGTAAGTTTTAATATCTTAATTAAGTTTTAATGTCTTAATTAAAGTAACTTTCCTTGTCAAGGAAATCATCTCTCCCTTTCACCTAAAAGTTTCGACACCCCAAAATACCTAAATAGTATTGTCAATCATTTTGCAATTCAGCATGGTTGCATATCTTTCTGTTTGGCCAACTCCACCCCAATTCCTCCTAAGGAGCTTTTGCACAAATTAACTTTAAGCCTCATGCTACCTCAAAGCATCTCAATATGCTCTTAATATTAACAATGTTATAGGCTTGGTCTTTATAGAAAAAGATAGTTTTTTTTTTTTTTTAACAATGAAAATTAAAATTAATGAGAAAAGTTTAGGGGTGCTACAACCTTATATAAAAAAATAAAAAATAAACCCTTATCTCTAATATTAAGTTGACTACATTGAATAACAGTAACCAAGCTGTAATGTGATACAACTAAAACATTGCCTATTTAAATCTACAAACAAACCTAACAAGTACAACCATGACAAGGAATTACAATGCAATAAATTAAAATTCCAAGGTTAAGAACACCAATCAAGCTTCACGATACTAGCATTGAACCACTCTACTACATTTACTCAAACATTAATCAATCATTGCATATGTGGCCTTGGTATAGTGCACCTTGGTTCTGATTTCTATTAAGTCTTCACAGCATCCCTCTTGAATAAGTGGGGTATTTTGTTGAAGTGATATGTTTTGGGAGCAACATTCTTTTAATTTGGTTGAGAAATTGAGAAAGTGCCAAAAGTAACAATCTCTAAGCAACAACTCAATAAGAAATACAATCTCATAGATAAGGAATACAATCTTGGAAATATGTCCTCTCCTTACTCATGGATAAGGAATACAATCTTGGAAATTTGTCCATTAGCGGTCTTTCCCCCACTCATCTATCATCCCAAAATTTTACTATACTTCAGTTCCCAATCTTTCATGTAGTCCTATCATAATACCAATTAGGATTATTTCCTATGTCACAGACCCTACAAAGGTCTTTTCACCAATAGGAGTTATTCCTAACTACCATAATTGTTGACATATCCCTCCAATCACCATACCTAGAATCTAAGATATCTCTCCACATTCCTCTTACACCTGAACCTAGACACCGCTTTCATTTGGCTAGGAAAGCATCCTTAAATTTTCCTATATCTTTGATTCCCAATCCTCCCGATTCTACAAGTAAATAGACTTTACTCCAAGCTATCCAATTATTTTCTTACCTTTTGAGCCCCAACCCCACAGAAAAATTTATTGTATTTGTTTAATGGCCAGGTATCTTCAAAAATGACAAATAAAACAATGGAAGTGTAGTAGTCACTGATTTAATCAGACAGACCCTCCCTGCCATAGACAAGGTCCCCCCTCTTCTAAGTAGATAACCTAGATTTAATCTTATGAACTATGGGCCGTCATAATTCATTTCTTCTAGGATTACCACCTATTTGCACTCCTAGATATTTAAAAGGAAACATCATTCTTCCACAATTCAAACAATCAGAAAAAATATTAAGGTTCACTTCTCTCATCCCTATTGCCCCAACATGACTTTTATGAAAATTCATTCTTAATCCAGATACTATTTCAAAGTTAAGTAATATGGCTTTAATGGCAAGGATGCATTGGTAATTTGGTTGTAGAAAAACACTATGTCATTTGTAAACTATAAGAAATTTATAGTAACACCCTTAGCTCCCACCTCACTCCTTCTAATACACCCAAATTGAGCGCTTCCCTTACCAAACCTGCTAACCCTTCCACCACTATTAGGAACAAAAAAAGGGCTAGTGGATCCCCTTGTCTCAAACCTTTTAGGTTTAAACTCCTTGGTTAGACTTCCATTGACCAGAACCGAGATAGTGGCTGAGTTCAGGCACATTTTGATAAAATTAATCCACTTATGATCAAATCCAAGTCTGGCCATCATGTATACTAAAGAGTCCCACTGTACCGAATCATAAGCCTTTTCATAATCAACTTTGACTCTTACTCTCTTCTCCTTTTCCTTCCTAAGAAAATCTACCGTCTCATTGGCGATGAGTATGTTGTCCGACAACCCGCTACCACTCAAAAACACAGATTGTGTATTATCAATAACATTCTGCAGCACTCCTTTAAGCCTATTTGCTAAAATTTTATCAATAATTTTATAAATACAACCTATTAATGAAATTGGACTGTAATCATTCAAAGTGGTTGTGTTATCTTTTTTCGGAATGAGAATCACAAATAATCCATTAAATCCCTTAGGAATGTAACTAGATTCATGAAAACAATTTATAGCAAATCCTTAGAAACTTTGAGTCCTTCAGCATTTGCTTTCAAAAGAAGTATCTCACCTTCTAACCCAAGTCGCCTTTCCCATTTTCATGTAGGTTAAATGCCTTATGGGCTGGAGCCGTTGAACTAGGGCCCAATTTAGAAGCCCTCGGGTGAGAATGGCTGATTAGGCCTACTCAAAGGCCAAGGCCCACATTAAATGATCATGTTTGAATTTGGACAAGTTCTTCCTACACCCTAATACCCTCTTCTTGCACCCCAATATAAAATTTTAATTCTACAACTGCTCCTATGGCACACCCATCCGGTTCACACTGGCAAAAAAAATGAGAAGCGGATGGGTTTACATTGTGAAAAAATTAACAACTGGATGAGTATGCCATTTGGTTGTCATTTTATTTTGAATTGACAACCGGATGACGTGCTCATCGGGTTGTCAATTTTTTCGCAATGTGAACTGGATGGGGTGCCATCCAGTTCTCCTTTCCAAATCAAAACGAGAACCGAATGAAACTCATCTCATTCTCATACCCCAAATCGGAAAATTCCTCTGTTCACCGAAGATAGCACCCCAAATCCCAAATCAACTACTCTAATCAGCAATATCACTTACTAATTGCTAATAGACACAAAAAATTATTTACCTATTGATTGTTTGAAGGATTAATCAAAGATTTGGAAGAATGGAAACAAATGGATGCTGAATCTGTGAACGGATGCTGAATCTGTGAACCAGATGCCTTTTCTTCGCAGCAACACCTATGGAATGAGGTGGATGAAGACAACAGTGAGTACAACGGCACGAAAGTTTCAGACAGCGGTGAAAATGGATGGAAGTAAAGATTTCAAAAATAAGAACCGGATATAAGAGTGAAGGGATGGAGGCTAATTTGATCTTTACACTTTTAAAATTAAAGACATAACTGTCATTTCATATTTTGTATGAACATGAAAAAAGAAGTATTAGGATGTAGGAATAACTCGTCTTGAATTTGCCCGCTGGCTCGCACTCCACTTGTGACTCAGATCTAGCTTCTCAACCACGCATTTCGTACTCCTCCTCGAGCCACGTACCTTGGCAATCATTCTGAATCACTACCGTCACCGAGTTGACTCATTGTTCTCACACCTGTGTTTCTTTCACCGAGTCGCTTCCGTGGTTTCTTTCTATCTTCTCCGGTGAAGATAGTTCAACCTCCACCTTTTGAACTACGTCATCCCCACTCTCAAACTCATTTCAGCTACCTTTACTAGATTGGGTCATCTAATATTGTGTTTTGTGTCACCTTCGGATAGACTTCTAGTGTGTTTGGAAATACTGAAATCGGTATTCTGTATTTGTTTTCCTTCAATTTGAAAAATATGAATTTGATTTGGACGAAAGTGGAGTCAAGCCAAACATTCTATTGGTTATGTTATTCTTGTGGAGTATCCTCTTAAACTACGTAACTATAATTTTTTTAATGTTGTTTTGTTATTAAAACTGTACAGAGTTATTGTTATTAGCATGGAAAAGTGAATTAATTTTCATTATATCAGCACAAAATCAAACACGCTATATAAATCTGCACAGTTTCGGCAATCAATATTAGAATTAGGAGATAAGAAAATTTCAAGACATACATACTTAAATCAAATTGGAAAGAAAAATAGTAAAATTTAGAGATAATGATGAAATTGTATAACGAGAAACTTTCAAGCCTTTTCAACGGTATTTTCACTTCAATTTAAGCATCTAAATTCACCTTCAACTTTCGATTTATTCTTAATTTATGTGTATTTTAATAAAATTCCTATTTTGGTCACCCTGTTAACTAATATCGAATATGTACATTGGATTATTTTAAAAATCATCTTCAACTTTCGATTTATTCTTAATTTATGTGTATTTTAATAAAATTCCTATTTTGGTCACCCTGTTAACTAATACCGAATATGTACATTGGATTATTTTAAAAATTAGATTTAGTTTGAGATTTATTATTTTTCCTGTTATGTATATGATAGGAGAGAAAAATAATAATGAATAATATTACATTGAAAAGTTAAAATGACTTGAAAAAGGTATAAAGAGAAATTACATATTTTTTATTTAAATTTATATTCAGTATTATTATAAACTTTGATATCACATATCGATTGATACCTTAAAGATTAATAATCATTTGTAATGATATGAAATATATTATTAAAAAAATATATATATAAAATCATAGAGGACTAGACTAAATTTATGACAAAAAAATATGACAAATACTCTTCCAACTAATCTAAATAAAAAGAAAGTTAATACTTATTATAAAAAAAAATCTAATTTAATAATCACAGGTAAATTATCACACCATTCAAAATCTAACTTATTATCAAAATCTATATATAAGAAATTTTGAACACAATTTCTTTACCTATCTTTATATATTTTTTAAAAAAGAATTACATTTAGTTTGAGAATTCTTTTCTTTTTACCTTACGGAAAAAATAATAAATAATATTACATTGAAAAGTTAAAATGATACTTATAAAGTTGGAACCTTATCCTACTTTTCCATAAAAGGTTGTTTCTCTTCACTTGCATCACTAGTAGAAAAATAGGCTTTAACGTCTACTTTTTATGACGGTTAAAGAGGTAAACGACGTAGTCAAAAACGCGGTGGCATTTTTGTAAATAAATGAACAATCCCACGTCGGTTGGAACAAAAAACCGTCATTGACCTATTTATAAAAAAGAAAAATTCAAATTTTTAAAAGATGTAAGGGGCGCGTGAATCCCACGTCGGTTAAAAGGCCATAAGCGACGTGGTATTTTTCTCTACTACGTCGGCTAAGGACTCATAACCGACGTGGTGAATTCTGTTTGACAAAATTGGGGAAAATTGGAGGAAGGGGGTAAAATTAGGGCATATACCACGTCGGTTCTGGGCTTTGTAACCGACGTGGTGTGTTAACAGTAATTTTTTTAAATTTCAGGGCATGCACCACGTCGGTTGGGAGGCCCAGAACCGACGTGGTGCATCTATTTTATATCAAACGCGCCTTTTTTTCTTCACTTTTCTTCTTCTCCGCTGCGCGCGAACTCTTCCAGGCACTGTTCCGGCGTCTTCTCCTGCAGTTTTCGACCTCCATTTGCACCTCATTCTACTCCATTTTGCTTCCCCTTGTTCGCATTTTCGAGAGCTTCGGTTTGAACGGTTCTATTTTCGATTTCAAGTCCGTCTGTGCTTTGTTTGGTTTGAAGCTGTGCGCCATTCTTTCTCTTCCATTTTCTTTTGCTTTTACTGATATTGTTATTGTATTGAGCATTTGTTTGTGCTTTGTGGTTTTGGTAGGGTTCGTTTGGCCGATTTAGGTTTGTTTGTGTTGTTGGTTTTGGCATCACCACTGCGGGTTCGGTTTTGGCATCACCACTACACTACAAGAGGTGAGTTTTTATCTTCTTTGAAATGGAAGAACATCATGTGTTGAATGTTTATCTATATCATTAGAATGGTTGTTCAAATTAGAATGTTTTGGGAGAATGTTTGATATATGTTTTTGGAGAATGTTTAACTATATGTTGAATGTTTGATTTATGTTTTATAATTTATTTGAGCATTGTTGTATAATTAAAATGCTTGTATGATTAGAATGCTTAAATGGCCTTTACGTATAATTTAATAGAGGAGAAACGCGTTTGGGTACTGAGTCCGGGGATGTTCGATCCCCGGCAATTTTTTATTTAATCTTACTCATTGAGTTTTGTTTCTGGAAACCTTTCACTACTCGTAGTGATGGATCGAAGTTGGATAAATGCAAGTCGAATAAGTGATGTGTATGAGAAAGGTGTTGAAGATTTTTTGGAATTTGCTAGACGTAATGGAGCAGCAATAAATGG
>Ga0209489_107386_pt1 | contig 16442 bp, 8 predicted proteins | sample SiratrowhiteBW_FD_187527 | JGI IMG/M metagenome (GOLD analysis project Ga0209489, IMG submission 187527) | Root nodule microbial communities of legume samples collected from California, USA - Siratro white BW (SPAdes) (version 2) | ecosystem: Host-associated > Plants > Roots > Nodule | place: USA... | reverse complement strand
AAAAAAAAAAAAAAACATAAACACGACACTTCAAAAATGTTAAATCGGTTGTCACCATCACATAAAAAGACGCTATAATTCATGGGCTAAAATAAATTATTGAATGAGATTGTTCTTTATCCACTTTCTTTTTTTTCATTGTATTGCTTTAAACATAAGATTTTTATAATTTGAAAATGAGGGATTTGATTTTTTTTTATCATTAATCATTCATGTATACGATCTTTCACTATAATATTTTGCTGTTCATAAACCTACTTATGGAGAATCAGGTCAACAAGACATACTTTGTTGTTTTGGTTGGTAAGTTAATTCAATTTTTAGGTGAGTTTCTAGTAATTTAATAAAGACACTGAAATCTTTTACCATAATAACGGTACGTATGAGACGACAACAATTAATTTTATATTTAATATAAAAATTTATCAACATATGCGCCACAAAAATGAAATAGATATATTAGAGACATAATTAAAATTGTCAAGTCACTGATAACTTAAATTTACATCAATTTTACAAAATTAAGTAAGCTATTATGTAAAATTTTTATATATATATTATAAATTAAGCTAAATTATACTTTATTATCTGCTTATTACTTTTTTACAAGTCTTGTCTTTAAATTTTGTTTTTTCACCCATTCTTTCATTTTCCAAATATCATGAATTATATTTTAGTTATATTTCAAACCATACTAACACTTTTGTTTGTTCTTTTCAATTATCTTTAAGTAATTGTATTTAAAATAACGCAGTAAATTTTTAAATACTATCAATAAATTTTACTCTTGTATTTTTCGAAGAAGTTGTCCTTTTTTTTGTGAGCTAGCATGAGTCCTTTTCTCTCTTCACATGAGAATTCCTTTGACGTGACGAATCTTGCTTCTGCGGTTGTATTGCTTAACTCAGGTTGTCAAAACTTGAGCAACTTTGTCTTTAAGAATTAAGAGTTTTTATTACAGAGTCTTCGGATCTAGGTTCTCCAAAGATAGTTAATGAGTTTTTGCCAAAATCAATAATGGAAATTGAGACTTTAACTTTGTTCATTTTTTTAGTATGGTTTTTTGTATTTTCCATATTTTTAATTTAATTTTAATATTATTTATAGAAATATATGATATATATATATATATATATATATATATATATATATATATATATATATATATATTAAGAATGTAAATGTTAAATAATTGTTTAGGAAAATATTGCTACGAAAATTTTAAATATATGAAAAAAAAAAACTTATTTAGGAATAACGTATGTCAAGTAAAACCTTAGAATAACACACTTTACTAATATATATATATTAGAAATTAAAAAAAAATTAGTAAAAACTTATTTAAGTTAGATTAAATAAAATATTAAAGTTATATTTTATTGAATATAAATTATTTTAAGTTTTAAATAGTTTTTTAATTATATTATTATTGAGCTTTGTAAATGTTTATATTCCTTTTGTGGCATTTGATATATATTGAATATATGGGGCTTAAAATTGTCCGACTTTTAGCAAATTATACTGTTAAACTTTAGATATTACATGGTCAAATTTTCATTAGATTTGTGTAATATATTACATTGCATATAAATTTTCTCTTTAACATTCAATATAAAGATTGAGTACGTGAGTATATTTTAATTATAAATTAATATGGTTTTTGATTTTTTTTTAATACATTAGAAGTAACTTTTCTTAAAAATGCTATTAATATAACATATATTTTAGATGGTTACATAATTATTTTATTATAAAATATTTAATTCTTTATTAAAAAAATTATAATTATGTTTATTAGTTTTCAACATATTAACTTAATTAAATTCCGTATACTAGTATAATAGGAAAAAAACAAACTTTTGAGTTTATTTACTGTATTATGCCTTGAACATACATAATAGTGTATCAGTATTATTAATTATGAGAATGGATGATAACACATTTCAAATATTTAAAAAATCATATTAGAGATTACATATATGTTATTATAAAAAAGCTATTATATATATATATATATTATTTTTATCGTAGCTTTTTGTCACTTACAAGTTACTAAACACAAAAATAATCGAATAAATTTGTTATATGAATAAGCGGTATATTATTTTCTTTTCGTTTTAATTAAGTTTTGAGTCCTTGAAAATTTTGGATATTTTTAAATTTATTCTATTGAATATTTAAAGTTTTTATATTTTATATATGAGTGATTGTTGTTTAATTTTTTCGTTAGATAAATGATATGATTGTTATTTTATTTTCTTATTTTTGTCTCCATGTATTAATAAATATGAAGTTTTTTTTATTAATATGAAATGATACCGTTGTTAACATAATAGGACAATTAAATTTTATTGGTTTCGTTAAAATGTGTTAAATAATAAGATTGAATTGTTTATTTATGACTTTCATGATATCACCTACAATGATCAAGCATTATTCCATACTATTAATATGAGTAATAAAGTTCCATGTTATCCAAAATATTTTTAGTAAAAGCAATAAAAATCACTTATTTTGTTTCATTAACCAAAATATCTTCTTGTATTAATAATAACATCTCTCAATTATTAATATATGAAGACAAATATGTCAGAAAATAACTACTAAATCATCAACTTAATGAAAAATATTGAATAACAGACGTTAGGTTGAAAATATAAAAATTTTAAATAGTTAATAGACAACAAATTTTAATAAAAACTCAATTGAAAATAATAAAATTTATGAGAAATTTGAAATTTAATTAAACTTATTTTTTATTATTAACATTGCGGGTAGTACTTATTTATTATGTCTTAATTACTAGTTTGTTTAGTTTTATTAATAATTATGGTGGAATTGATTTTGATTGATAAACTTTCGTATTTATTATTATGGATGAATATTTTGTTCGCAATAACGTAGGATTGCTGAAACTATTCACAATTAGAAGTTGAGAAACAGAGAAAAAATATTCACCCCTGAAGATAAACACTTGGAATCAGAGAAAAATTAACGAAATTTAAACCACAACAAACCATTGAAAGAAGAGGTGGTTTGCGCTCCAACCCAATATGAACCATAGTATGATAGAGAAGATAAACAAGAAATTTAGAAAAAAGACAAAAAATTGGAATAACAGAACTTTTGGCGCACAATTCAACTAGGACCAACTTACGTAGAACATTATGTCATCCAATGTAAAAAAACGTTTTTCTAAATCATCCACAAGTTAACTAACATAAAATATATTTCTTAACTTAGAAAATGTTATTATCTTAGACGACGATATATTTTCTTGACCTCTAGACTATTTGTATTTATTTCTTTAAACGATCCAATATATACTTAGATAGTTTGCAAAATCTGTTTTTTACATACTAAATCATCTAACGATAACTTGAGAAGACCGTATCATGGTCAAGTTAGTTTAGATTTAGGAATTTTTGTTAGTGTTTCAATTTTTTTTTCTAATTTTCTACCTTTATAATTAGCTTTTTGCTTCAATCTTTTTTAACCTTTTCTCTCTCGTGAATTTTATCGATAATAACATTTTTCAGCTTTTCTTTTTCTGTTTCCACTTTCGTTTTCTTCTTTATATTTCTTTTGTTACACCATACATTTATTACACTAAATTTTTGGACAACTAATTTAAAAACAATAATATAAATCACATTTTTCATTAGTGGTGAAAATGAACAAAGAAAAAAGTTTCGAGGGGCAACTGAAATACTAAACTTATATGGTTGTGTCAGAATCAGGTGAAGGTGGTGGTGTGTTACCTCCAAAAGATCCGCATGCAGATACTATAATGTTCTTTTAACTTTCTAGCACTCACTTTCACACACGTACCGCTAAAACACAACGGTAACGACAACATCCTCTGATTTTCGATTTACCACTCTTCTTTTTTTCACTTACTTCTCTTCTTCATTAACCCTATTTTCATCTTCTACTTCGTTTTCTCACTTTTCCTTTTCATACAGCTCTTTCAAGTTTCTGTATTATTTTATTTTTACTAATCCCTAGATAATTAACTTTTGTTACACTAAGCGCTTAAGTAAATTTGAATCTTATAAATAAAAAATAACTATATAACTATGAAGTCACGTCTCATTGATTTTTCAACAAAAATTAATCGTTAATAAAATTGGTGAACAATAACTTGATTATAAAAAGAGTAACTCTTGGCAATTTTTGATCTCTCAATTTAAAAAACCTTATCTATTAAATTTATCGTTACACGATAAAATGAAGAATCCACCACAAACATTAATTGTAGTAATGGTAGCAGAGAGGACATTATTGATCTTTGTGACCACCAAGTTGTTGGTTCAGTTTCTCTCTTCTCTCTCACGTACCTGTCCTCTTTAAGCACCTCCCATCATCACCCTCTCCATTTCTCTCTCCACGCCTTCCCTCCAACAAACAAACAAAGAAATATTCTCCCACTCGAAAACCAACCCATAATAATTACATAAATTTGCTACCACTATCATAACACTCAATTTCCCAAACTCTTCTTCCCTTTGCGGCCAACACATGGGCCTCGAAATCCTTGACGAGTTTCGCCCAATCATGCCCATACGAACCGTTCCTACGGTTAGAACCTTCAGCCACCGCGCAGAGGTAGTTGAGACATGGTCCAAGGAGGAGCAAGAGTGCCACACACCCACTTCACAACCTCCAACCTTGGTTTGTCCACCACCTCCCAAGAAACCACGACTCTCTTTGTCTGTCTCAAGAACAACATCCACTTTTCCTTCTCAAGGCTTCTTTCAAGTGCCTCACGATCTCGCTTCTGTCTTTCTGCTTCGCGCTAAACCTTCCCCTCTAACAACAACATCATCTGAGGCTAGCTAGCTACAATACCAGTTCTTCTCTTCTCTTCTCTTCACCATAGCCAATATATATCACTATATATACTTTGAATAATTAAGCACCACATCGCATATTGTTCAGTTAGTTTTGTTCGTTTTCTCTTGTTTTCTTTTTCTCGTATGATAAATGAATAACCTGGTTGGTGACCAACATTTTTATAGTTTTCATAGATGATCATGTTTTAAAGATTCCAGTTCTTGCTTTTATCGTCGTTATTGATTCTGTTGCTATTTTGAATATTTGAAGGGTAGGAATTAATTCTATGGATCGATGGTGCATGATACAATCCATTACTCTCTTGTTAAACCATAAATGCATGCATCTAACTGAAACACCCCTTTGTCTTAAGTCTCTCTCTCTCTCTCACTGTGGTGGTAGATGGATCTGGAACTTGCTAGAAGAGATATAATCATGAATACTGGAAGTTACTGTTAGTTATGATATTTGAGAACAAGTTATATATACACATATCTGTGTGTGTATACATGCATACATATATATATATATATATAAAACTTGGTTTAGATAGTTTTAAATTCTGCTATAATATGTTGGTGTTACTTGTTGGAAGATTGAAGAAACATTATTAGCTGGATTGAGAACTCTACTACTATGAAGTGAAGGTGGCCTACAATACAAAAATCACTCCAAAAGGCTGTGTTTTGGACGTTTGTTATATATTCTCTCTCTACCTCAGTTACCACCTTTACATATAACCGTTTTTGTACTGTAGCTTAACCTTCCGTTCTTCCGAAAAAATAAAAGCAATGGTATAAAAGGAAGGTAATATTCTACTTGGATTGCTCAGAAAACCAGAGGATGGAATGTGTTTTATAACATTGTCAATGTCTTGGAAATTTTTAAGGAAAGCAAAAATTCACCACACGTGTATGTATATATAGATGCATAAACTCCGGTTCCTAATCCTCGAAGATACTTCGAGTTCAAAAATTTATAATTTTTATTTTGTAGATATTTCTTCATCTAGTTCTTCTAAATTAATTTTCCTTCATTTTTTCAATACATGCCACTTTTTATTTATATATTTATTCATGGCCTCAAAATATTATCAATTTTTAATTTACTCCTTCTAAATATTAAAATTTTATATTTTTATTTTATTTTTGCTTATAAATAAGCACTTAGCAAACAAAACACACAAGAAACTTAATAGTAAATATAAAAATTACCGGGCAACAAAATGTTTTCTTTTGAAAAGCAATTCATTTTCGTATTTAAAATTTCCCAGTCAAAGAAAATTAGTAAAAATTAAAAATATAACTTACCCGGTGTAAATCTATATTCTCTAGGTATGGCAAGGGGACAATAGGCATGGCATAGATGAGAAGAAGGCAGAGAGTTACAATTGTTGTTTTATGTTTAGAGAAGGAATTCTTACGTTCAATACTTTAAATTATATAATTAAAAAGAAAAAAAAGAACTGTTTCATTATGCCAATAAATTTTCGAGAGTTACATTTAACGCAAAATTAGTAGTAAATATATTTTGAAAACTCTACCACGTTCGTAGCAACAGTGTAAAGGAGTCATTGAAAGAGAGATATTAAATAGATAAAAAATAATAATTTAGTGGCAAATTGCTCAAAGTGGTGTAATTTTTATCTGAAATTTCCAAAATAGTGTATTTTATTTATTTATTAGTACATAGGAGAAACTATATCAATATGAATAAACAGTGTCCTTATTACAATATTTTAAGTTAACATTAAATGAAATCATGAAAAGAGAACACAATTTTAAAATTGTGAGAATACTGCCCACCATTTTAGCATATGGTTAATATTCTCCACCTATTCCTTTTTTTACTGGTGTGTTGCTAATGTTCAACTAAAATAAATGAAAAGTTACAAAGTCATTTTATTTATTAATAAATATATAATGTTTGAAATTAATTCTGATTAAGTAATTGAATAATTGTGAAGTTAATTTGAATGGAATAGTGGTTACATATTGTGAAGAAAAAATACTTAGATATAATTTAAAAACTAACAATAAATTTATTTAAAAAATTATATAATATTTTGAAATTTTTCTTTCTAAATTTATTGCTAAATTTCAATTTTATTTTAAATTATTTCTATATTAGTAACTAAATTCAAATATTCAACTTATACTTAATTTTGCTAAATATATTTTATTATTAAATTTTAATTTAATTTAATTTTTCTTTTCAATATCAAACTTACTCTTAATTTAATTCAATATATAAATCTCACTGACATTATTTTTATTTCAACCATTACATATTTATCAATAAATAAAATAATTTTGTAACTTTACATTTATTTTAATTACACAGTAGTAATACAACACCAAGAATAGAATAAGAGGAATGGGTGGAGAATATTAACCACTATAAAATTGTGTCATATAATGACCATTTTAATTAACTCATTAATTCAAATCTTGACTGCACCATTTCTTCTAGTAAACTAAAATGGTGTTATCTTTTCATGATTTCATTTATTTCTTCACATTGATATCGTGTCTGCCAAACACTATTTACCTATATCCATAAATAAATAAAAAAATAAATCATTTTGAGAATTTTAGATCAAAATTACACCAGATAAATAAATTTGCCTAATTTAGGAGGTCACGTGTGTAGACTACTGTAAATATTTTAATGTTTGAGTTTGATATTTTTAATGAATAAAAAAATTGATAAAAAGAGATGAGTTCATTTTGTAAGCGAAATATCCTCCATACTTGAGTTTAAAACAAAACAAAACAAAAATCTAATTCAACTAATTAAAAAATGTTAGTTAAGTTCTTTTTTATTTTATAAAAACAAATAAATTTGAATTAATTTAATTTTGAATTATGAAAGAGTACAACATTCGGAGAAGATAATTCGTAATGATTTAACATTAATTGATTTAACATCTATTGTGTGCAAATATAAATGTAAAATAAATTCAAAATGTGGTATTTTACATAGAGGATAAGTAAGAAAAGAAAATCTATGTTACTTAATAACAAGATAATCATAACATGTTTCTTCAAAAGATATGACATAAAAGCTTACTTATAAAAATAATAGGACTTTTTTTACTTAAGTGACTAAGTCAAATTTACAATACTTATTTTGAATAGGATTTTTTTACTCAAATAGGACTTTTTTACTCAAGTGACCAAGTTAAATCTAAAATACTTATTTTGAATAAGATTCTTTTTACTCAAAAGTGACCAAGTCTTTTATCTTATAGTTTGATTAAAAGATCCTCAAATCAAGACATAAACAACTTTGTTATTGTCCAATAAATAACATTTTATTTCTTTTCTTTTACTACGAACGTTCCTTTATTATACTTCTATCTACCATCACGAAAAGAATTATGATAATCATCTTTATTAAGTACTTGTATAAAAATAAATCTTTCACTAATAATAATTAATGAATACATTAGAAGTTCTCCTTGAACCTCCAAAGAAATTAAAATGTGCTTTTTCACCAACAAGGTAGGTAACAATCCCAACCATAGTATTTAACTAGATAATAGAAATAACGAAATACCTAGAATAACTAGTATAAAATATATCCTCCGAACTAAGGTTACTATTATCTTCTTTTTCTCTCTCTTGGTGACTTGTTTTCTTTTCTCACCTGCACACAATTTTGTCTTCCTATCTCCCCATAGAAACCATGAAACAAAAGAAAACATTATTTAAGCTATATATTGGACTTCTAGCCCATAAAAGATTACTTCTAGCCCAATAAATTGGTCATCCACATGAAATTTTTGTATACAAACTCAATTCTAGTAGGCCACTACAGCATAGGCACTTTAGCAATATGGTTGAGCACCATCTGGCTGATGGCGTTGTTGTTATCCAAGGTGCCACGATGCATGAATTCATACACCAGGAACAACTCACTATCATCTCGCCGAAATCCCAACAACTTAACAATGTTGGGATGACAGAGCCTCCCTAAGAAATTCACCTCTAACTGCATAAAAAAATAATCAAACAAAAATTGTAAATCCTAATTTTAGAATGATATTAATGCTTAACTGCCATTCCTCAAATGCTTGAAAGCTTTCGGGACTGAATTTCTTGACGGCAACTTTCAATCCCTCTCCTCTAATCAAACCCTTGTATACTCTACCAAAATACCCCTCTCCTATCTGCATCCCTCAATTCTGCCAAAGCAAATACTCTCAAGTTTGGAGCATTCAATATCTCAGCATGAGGAAACTCCTCTCCATCTCTGACTCCAGAGGCAGAGAACTGAGTCCTCCCTGAGACATCGTCCAGCAAAACAAACTGTCATGTAAAGTACAAAAAACGATGCCAAAATACTTAACTTCTAAGTATCAAATATTATCATAAACCCTTGCTAATACCAAGTAATCCCTTCGATGTTCTAAATTACACGGCATGCGAGAATCGGGAATTCCCTGGTGATGATCTTAACTATACTTTGCTTTTGTTCTACCATGAAAATCAGTTTGACTTGTGCGTTTGACTTCAAAAACTGATGACAATAGTATGCATCTATCCTTGCAATTAGCAGTTAAAAGGACAATAAGAAGCATAAGGCCAAAACATGTCGCATTTGATTTCATATGTATAAAATGTTGGTTTACCTAAATGGTTCCTCGCGTTGGGATGATCATCGACTTGAGAACCTGATTGAAGACTCCAACAGTTCCCCATTGACTTGTTTATGCTTGGCACAAAATTAGAGAAAGAAATAAAGAGCAATGTTGAGATAATAGATAGTGCGAATTGGTTTTATCTGTACACTAGAAAAGTATAAGAAAAACAGTTGCCACGTGTCCATTGAAGAGTGATAAATGTAAGAGTAAGAGACAGCTAGCAACTTGCATGTGACGGGACAAAGGAAGCCTCCAAGAATACTCTGAGGAAATGCAATGCTCTTGCTAATCATGTTATGTTGGGCTTCAAATGCTAGTTTTCTGAGTTAAGACAGCAAAAATGAAAAATAGCAGAACTCTTCTATGTCCAAATTCATCTAAATTGAATTGATGAAAATTTTTCGTTAGTGCATTGATGTTATAATCATGAATAAAAACTTCTAAATGTGCCAGAGAACATGATTGACAGGGTCTTGTAGCTAGTTGAAAAATGGAGCAGTGAGACACTTTGATACTTCATATATAGTCCACGTTGAAATTCATTCTAGCATGACTTGAACTTTTTTTACACTTCCAAATTTCAGATACAATCAGAACGGGAATTAGAAAAGAACAGTTCAAGCAGAAATCAGTCAACAACTTAATGGCTTAGTTTTTGCCACTAAATTCCCCACACTGATGAATAACAAATTTACATTTCACAGTAGTGTATTTAGTTGAAATTTGTTTGTCTTGACATTTGAGTGATAAAAGATCAAATGAGAAGTTTTTTATATATAATATCGGAATTACTTTCTCCATACAACTCTTGTAGAGTAATAATGTATACAGTTATTTTAGTAGATATATAGTTTATCTATATTGTTTTTTTTCTATAAATTTAAAATTTAAAATATAATTAAGAACAAAATATGAACATGTGTTATATATATATATATATATAATGTATTAAAACAAAAGTGAAATGATCATTCCTAGTTAAATGGAATATCTTTAAAACTTTTTTTTTTTTTTTTTTTTGAGTTTAGACAATTGAATGTTTTGGGTGGACATATTCAAACAATAGCAACCTTATCCTAATTTTCATGTCTGTTATTTGTTTGATAAATTAAGTTCGAGATATGAAAAATTCCAGTAGAAATAGTAAAAGAGTTTTTATTGTTAACTTTTTAATTAAGAAAGAAGCTAGACTACAATGTTAATTTAATAAATTAATACTAAAAAATAATTCTTTTAGACTTTATTTTATTTTTAAAAAAGATGATGAGAAAATCTTTTAAGAGGTCCATTCTTGTCACGGATTTCATAGAAAAAAAATGTTATCCTACTTTTTTTTTTTTCAATTGAATTAATAATACAGCTGTCTGTGTTAATAATAATAATAATAATAATAATAATAATAATAATAATAATAATAATATAATAGTGTTGAGATAAATTGATATAATTCATTGAGGTAGATTGATTGAATAAATTACTTTAGGTTATGCTACAATTAAAAGAGATGTCAAAATATTTCAAATGATGTATGAAAAAAAAAATAATGGCAATTAACACTATGGAATTAAAATTTATACACTTCTTGGGCATGGACTGATGGTATTCTTTATTCATAACTATTCAACATTCATAGATTGATACAAACAAACAAACTCCAAGAACAATTGAGTGGAGGAATTAATAGAAGAAAGACTAACAAGGAGGGCCTCCTGGCTAAATGTCATAGGCATTACCACATACCATAGGGATTACCACATACCGTGCCTTTATTCTAAAGCCAAATATATTTTTTATCTTTTTTAGAAGATAATAAAAGAACAAGTAAAAACGGAACTCATATATTACTTATTTTCTTAGAAGATAATAAAAATAACAAGTAAAAACAAAAATCATAAATTCTTTGATAGAAGATTATGAAAAAAAAAAAACATCAAGTAATAAACCATAATAATAGATAAAATAATAGAATGTATCAAATAGAAAAGTAAAAAAAAACTAAGACATCAAAACTTTTATTTTATAGTAAAAAATCTTTAACATGACGCATGCACTGACGGTATCTACTCTAACGAAGCAAACAATACAAGAAAACTTCAATAAAATTTTAGTTAGACAATAGAAAAGGAAATAAATGAGATAATTAATATAAAACCTCTTCAAACTATCTTTTCTGTACATTTGTATAATATATACAAGTTATTTATTTTAAACCTAATGGTTGCTAGCCCATAAATTGATGTTCAATCTAATAAATCTTTCTATCACCAATTAATATTAGGTCATAGTCAATTATATTTGTTTTTATTCTTGCATATAGTAAGTTTTTCTTAAGGTAAGATTTTTTTCATTATATTAGAGTCATTCAAATTATTTCATCACTAATATATAACATATATAATAATATCGAACTTTAATATATTTTGTCTCTTAACGAAATATCTGAGTTTTTTTTTTTATTGAAATGAATTGCATTTTGACTATTATAATAATACACAATATATTCTTCTTATGATAATCACAACTTTTTGTTAGAATTTTTGCATCTACAAGAGTTTTTTAATAGCTTATGTAATAGCCATGTGTATTCTACCTTGTAGTCATGATTGTTATATATTTTTATAGTCATGATTGTTGTGACATGTTTCCCCTTTAAAATCCATTATATAATCAGAAGTAATATAATCAGAAGTAGGTAACACTTCAAAACAAGTTTACATAAACACACTACTATAGAAATACCTTTGAGATTCAAATTAGTTATCCATTTTAAGCTTGTTATTGCTCTTTTCAAGAATTACCAAGAAAACAACTACTAACAACACAACAACATAAGCAACACAACAATATAAGCAAAGTTCTACCTTGTACACATCATAACATACATTACACTATTAATTGCAAATGAATATGAAATCTTTTGCATTTATTTTTTCTCTTTCTCACTAGTAAGTCATTGTTTTTAACTTAACTTGAATTAACCTACAAGTGGAGTGTTACCAAACTTAGAATTATCCATGTTAAATTCCTTTAATACCTTTTCAATATTTTTCTCAATAATAATCACAATTTCCCATTCTTCCTTTCATCAACAATTGTTTCTTTGGCTCGTATCATAACCAACCATCAATATTCATCAACTTAGAGGTAGAGAACAATAAATTTTCCATTCAAAATTTGTTTTCACAATAATACAATGATAAGAAAAAGATTTATCATACCCATGATCCATCATGAATGGAACAAATTTTCTATTCTCCTACCTTTGAGTTTGTTTGAATCCATACAAGTTCTTTCCATATTAACACATGAGTTTCTATTTATCTTTCATATAGATGTTTTCTTCCAAGTCATCACGAAGGATGGATGTTTTCATATACAAGTTGGTCAACTTCTAAATTTAAACTTATTGCCAAACCAAGTACAACTCTAAATGAAGAGTTTTGCAAATGAAAAATATTTCTTTAAAATCAATTTCTTTCTTCTAACTAAAGTCCTTCACTACCAACCTTGCCTTATACTCGTAAGTTATTTTCCTCTGATTTCAATTTGAATATCCATTTTCTTGGCTTGATACAACTTCACCAACTCATAAGTACGGTTCTCAAGTAAAGATTTCATCTCCCCTTATCTGAGTTTATATCACTTGCCCTTCTCTTCATGTGGACAATGCATTTATTGTATACAAACTCAACTCTAGTAGGCCACTACAGCATAGGCACTTTAGCAATATGATTTTCAAGTCCACAATAGCTGCAAGGGAATATGGTGCTGATGTCTTCAATTCAATTCACCACCAATTACGCACCATCTGGCTGATCTTGTTGTTGAACCAACTGGGAACGATTAACCCGTCTTCTGTTATAAGTGTTATCAGCTGGTTTCTCATTAGCTGCTTCAATCTGTTCCAATCTTTCAACAACTTCTTTCATTGATGGCCTCACTTTTGGTTCCGTTTGCATGCATTTGAGAGCTAGTAGAGCTACCCGTAAAGCTAAGTTGGTTGGATACTTTCCTTCTAACTTTGCATCCATAGTGCTTCTTATTTTCGCTCTATTTAGTAGATTCGATTTGAGCCAATCCGTGAAGGGCTTTTGCTTATGCAACCGCAACATATCTAGCATTTTTTTCCCTGTCAGCACCTCCGTCAAAACAATTCCAAACGCATACACGTCACTTTTCACTTTCAAACGACCTACACAATAGACATGTGAAGATTTAGTATGTTTGTTTCTACAAAAGGTTTATGATATGTCTAACAGAAAATTTGTGGATATTACCTGTTGCCATATACTCAGGAGCAGCATAGCCTCCTGTTCCCACAACTCGTGTCGATACGTGAGTCTGATCAATCGAAGAAAAGGATTTGGCTAAGCCAAAGTCTGATAACTTTGCAGTAAATGTCTGTCACAAAAGCAAAAACTAAACATGTTTTCTTTCACTAACGTGAATTCTTCAATAGCATGCAAACACTACGTTGAGAAACGAAGAAAAGTTATTCAAACAAGTCCAAAATAAAAGTTACCTCGTCAAGGAGTATATTTGAGGGCTTAAAATCTCTATGAACAATTTTCATTTCCATGGAATGAAGGAAATTCAGTCCCCTAGCTGCTCCAATCATAACCTTTAGCCTTGTATCCCAAGAAAGTGGACGAACATTTGCACCTCCTGCATGCAGAAGAGAAATCATGGGCATAAATCAGAGAAAATGACAAATCAATGCCGCATAATTGGTATGCATGCCGCTAGCACCAGCAGCACTTCTTACTTCCGAATAGGTGGTTATCCAAGGAACCACGATGCATGAATTCATACACCAGGAACAACTCACAATCCTCTCGCCGAAATCCCAACAGCTTAACAAGGTTGGGATGAGAAAGCCTCCCTAAGAAATTCACCTCCGACTGCATAAAGAAGATAATCAAACAAAAATTGTAAATCCTAATTTTAGAATGATATTAATGCTTACCTGCCATTCCGCAACTCCTTGAAAGCCTTCGGGATTCAATTTCTTGACGGCAACTTTCAATCCCTCTCCTCTAATCAAACCCTTGTATACTCTACCAAAACCCCCCTCTCCTATCACACTGTCAGCTCTGAAATTTTTGGTAGCAGCCCTCAATTCTGCCAAAGTAAATACTCTCAACTTTGGAGCATTCAAGATCTCACCACGAGGAAACTCCTCTCCATCTCTGACTCCAGAAGCATGGCTATTCTCAGAGCCCCAAAAGGAGGTGCTAGTGTTATTTCCTGAAGTGTGATTATTGCTACTGCCTTGCCCAAACAGACTACTGGTTCCTCCAGAGTGACTGCTACACCCACCAGAAGTAGAATTGCCATTCTGTATTAGTCTTGTGTTGCTGAGACCACCAGAGAACTGAGTCCTCCCTGAGACATCGTCACAACAAAACAAACTCTCATGTAAAGTACAAAAAACGATGCCAAGATGCCTAACTTCTAAGTATCAAATATTTCATAAACCATTGCTAATACCAAGTAATCCCTTGCATGTTCTAAATTACACGGCATGCGAGAATCGAGAATGCCCTGGTGATGATCTTAACTATACTTTGCTATTGTTCTACTACGAAAATCTGGTTGACTTGTGCGTTTGACTTAAAAAACTGATGACAATAGCATGCATCTATGCTTGCAATTAGCAGTTAAAAAAAACAAAAAGAAGCATAAGGCCAAAACATGTCGCATTTGATTTCATATGTACGACAAGTTGGTTTACCTAAATGGTTCTTCGCGTTGGGATGATCATCGCCTTGAGAACCTGAGTGAAGACTCCAACAGTTCCCCATTGACTTGTTTATGCTTTTTCCCACAAAATTAGAGAAAGAAATAAAGAGCGATAATAGATAGTATCTGACCCGTACTACAGTGCGAATTGGTTTTATCTGTACACTAGAAAAGTATAAGAAGAACAGTTGCCACGTGTCATTCGGAGAGTAATAAATGTCAGAGTAAGAGACAGCTAGCAACTTGCATGTGACGGGACAAAGGAAGCCTCCAAGGAAATGCAACGCTATTGCTAATCATGTTATGTTGGGCTTCAAATGCTAGTTTTCTGAGTTAAAATAAAACACCAAAAATGAAAAATAGCATAACTCCTCAAATACCATACACTTCTATGTCCAAATTCATCTAAATTGAATGGATGAAAATTTTCCGTTAGTGCATTAATGTTATAATCATGAATAAAAACTTCTAAATGTGCAAGAGAACATGATGGACAGGATCTTGTAGCTAACTGAAAAATGGAGCCGTGAGACACTTTGATATTCATATATAGTCCATGTTGAAATTCATTTTAGCTTGACTTGAAATTTTATTACACTTCCAGATTTCAGATACAATCAAAATGGGAAATAGAAGAGAACAGTTCAAGCAGAAACCAGTCAACAACTTAATGGCTAAGTTTTTGCCACTAAATTCCCCACACCGATGGATAACAAATTTATATTTCACAGTAGTATATTTAATAATATAGTGTGTCTGTGTTAATAATAATAGTCATAAACATTATTTTGAGACAACTTATTGACGTCAATTGATTGAATAATTTAGGTCTGTGTGTATTAGGTTATGCTGCCATGCTTAAAGGAGATATCAAAATATGTCAAATGATGTATGAAAAAAAAGTATATAAAGTATGAAAAAAAAAATTGTCCATGTTAATAAATGTTACTGATGCTAACATGATTAGTTACAGTTCATCAAATTTTATGTATATCTCACACTAGTAATATTTTTATTAAATTTTTTATAAAATGTTAATATTTTTTCAATAAGAAAGTAACATGTTAATAAAAATATTTCCTTTTTAATTTAATATTTACATTAAATTTATCTAAATGACTTAGTTATTGCCTTGCTGGTGTTATATATATATATATATATATATATATATATATATATATATAAAATTATATTTATAAAATAAAAATAATATAAA
>Ga0209489_107385_pt1 | contig 16442 bp, 6 predicted proteins | sample SiratrowhiteBW_FD_187527 | JGI IMG/M metagenome (GOLD analysis project Ga0209489, IMG submission 187527) | Root nodule microbial communities of legume samples collected from California, USA - Siratro white BW (SPAdes) (version 2) | ecosystem: Host-associated > Plants > Roots > Nodule | place: USA... | reverse complement strand
TTTTTTTTTTTTTTTTTTTTTTCATTCTTGTTATTCTTTCTTTACTATTTTGGTTATTAGTTCATGTTGGTTAGAATAATGTTGTTGGAGTAGTAGTTGTATTCTTGGTTTAGTATTTCTTATCTTATCATAAGTCTTCTATAATACTTATCTTTTTTTATTGGAAAAAAAAAAACTTAAGACATACGCATAAAAAAACAATAAAACTTAAGTGGGATGAATAAAATAAAAAAAAAGGTATATGACTTTTCTTTTATCAACTAATAAACAAATATTAATCAATCTGTACATATAAAAACAGAACAATAACCTTCAATATAATCATATTATATTTATATGTAATTGCATATAAATAATATATGAATCTCCAAACTAACAAATCAAAATACATATACCAAAAAGAGATCATGTTATACATTTGGATAATATCCCATAACATTATTCACAAAACCGGTTTCAACCTTATAAGTCACTCATCATCAATTTATATCTTCTTTTTCCTCTACTATGCCCACTGTATAAATGGTAGACATTGGTTTGAATTCAACTTGATATTCCATGTAACTACAAACCTAAGGATTTTCCATTCAACTTTCTTCAACATTCAGTCCAAATTTTTGTTGTTAGAAACGCACTTGTGGATTAATAGGAAAAATTGACCTCACCATAATACTTTTTTCCACACAAATTAAGAATTACAACGTGACAAAAACATGATTAACTAGACTTTTTTTCTCTTAAAAAATAGATAATTCATGTATATTTCTATTATATCTTCCTTCTTCTCAAATTTAGTACGGTAGAAAGATAAATTTTGAATAGTCTCAACTTAAAAAAAAATGCTACTTTCAAAAAATTTACTCTTTAATATTTAAAAAAAAAATCAATCGACTACTTAATATTTTATTTTAGAACATTGTTGTACTTTGGATCGACAATGTATATATCTTCAAGTTCCTTCCTTTATACTTATTTATCATTTTTATTTTTATTTTCTTTTTCCTTCTTTAGTTGTATTATTAGATTTTGTAATAATTTTTCTTTGAGATAGAATGGTCCTTATACCACAAGAACTTTCATTTCCATGAGTCTCATACCCGTCCTCTCATATTTCTCATTTTTTATTGTTTTTGTTCTAACACGAGTTACAATTTACTAACTCTCTACCAAAATGTTTAACTAGAATTTAGTATAAGAATAAACTCCTATCATCTTAAAGACCATGATGTCAAACTATTTAATTTGGTTTTCTCCCCTATACACCTTTCACTAATCAAACTATTTTTATTTGTCTTCATTGCAATGAGATTTCTCCAATCTCCATATTTTAAAGGCTAACTTTTTTTTTTCATAAAGTGCTGCTCTAGTTCTGAAAATACTATCTATATTTTTTCCATAAGTGTCTCATAAAGAAAAAATATCCTTCACTCTTATACCACCATTACTCCTTTGGATAACACACTTTCTCCCAACTAATGTAATGCATCTTTGTGTCTTCCTTGTCACTCCATAAAAATCTCACTTTGAATATATGTCATTTTGTTTGATATTTTAAAGAAAGAAAATATAATAGAAATATAGTTGTCAACACTAAATTAAGTAAACACAACTTTCGCAAAAGGACATAAATATATCAATGGAGTCAATTTTTTATACACTTTTTAATAATAGATTTTCATACAGATTAATTCCAATAGTTAGCCCCAATAAATAAAGAGAACTTCAAAATTCTACGGTTCAAATTTTCAAAATTCTACAGTTCAAATTTTCTACATAATCTCCTATATTACCTTTCTCTATTTCAAATGCTCTAAAACTAACTACTCTTGAAAAAGTTAATTTTGACTATTAGAACTAATTTAAAACTTGTTATGAGACTTTTGCTTGTCACTATTTTTTCTTCTTGATTTCTCTTAGAATGATTATATCATCTACATAGTATAAAATATTCATTTATACTTTGTCACTTTGTAATTTAAACCTTGAAAACAATTTTTTTCTATTTTGTTTTCCTTGTCAAACTACTTAAACTCCTTCTAATATAATAATAATGAAAGGTGACAATGAATCTCCTTTCTCAAAACCTCTATTTACATTAAACTTTTTTAAATTTCTCTTTTCCTCGAGATATCATTTAATAAAATTGATATTATATTAGGATGCAAACAACCCTTAATGCAAGATGTTCATTTTTTACAAAATCTCAATCTTTTAAGTATGTATAATAAGAAGTTTTAGTCCACTATCTTGTATGTCTTTTCATAATCAACTTTAAATTAACACTAAACATCATTTTCTCTCGGCCTCATCAATAACTTCATTTGCTATATGAACACTTTATAATAGGTTCCTCTCTCCTAAGAAAGCACTTTAAAATTTATAAACTATAACCCAACAATGATATAGGTATGAATTCTCTTAATTATGTTGAATTTTTGAAGTATAAAAGTGATAAATGATGGATTACCTCCTCTTAAGAACTTTCCATACTCATGAAATTTCTTGAAAAGCCTAATAAAAATATTTTCCAACATTCCTTAATGAATTTGTTTCACCTATCGGATCCTATGCTTTTGTGATTATCACATTCTCGAATTGTGTCTTTAACTTCTATAACCTCAAACGTAAAAGTTAGAAAAAAAAAATTATGGAAATTTTTAATCTTCTTGAAATTTTTCACTTCATCTAAATTAGGCATACTTCACTTTTCCTCATTAAACCTATCCTTAATTTTTTTATTTTTTTTTAAGTTCCTCTTTTATGAAACCTATTTCTACACCCAATTTTGTATTTCTCTCAACATATTTTTTCTCCTGTTCGAGTTGATGTTTGCATGGTATAATTTACTATTGTAGTCTCCCTTCCTTTAGCCATCTAAATCTTGATTTTGACTTAGTAATATGCATTATTGCTTTTGGAAATTTCTCTTGTAGGTTCCTTTTCTTCCAAACATCTTTCTCATTAAGATTTACTTCCTTCTCCTTTTTGTTCAAGTCATTTTTCTCCTTCTCTATTTGTTTATAATTATTGTGAATACTTTTAAAGTGATTCTCCTTCCACCATCTCAAACTTATTTTTAATCCTCATATTTCTTGTCATTTAACATGTAACCACCTTCATTGTAGTGTCTCATTCCTTCTTTTTCTCTAACCAACAATCCAACATCCTAAAAGGTTTTGATCCCCATTCTTGCTTTTCAATTTTAAAAAAGAATCAAACAATGATTTGAAATATTCCTTCTAAAGAAAACAAAAAATTCTACTCCATGTACTCATCCAGTCATTTGTTATCAATCGGCTATTAGTTTTGCTTTTAGCCTTCTCATTTGGTACATATGAGGTAAATGATCCCCCAATCAAAGATACATCCTCCACTTCCATGTCCCTTATAAACTCTTGAATTTTCTTCTCTCCCTCTTATTATAATATCTTATGCTCTCCATTATCCATTCAATACTACTCTAGAACTAATTAAAATTTTCTAATAAGCATTCAAGGTTATTAGTATTGGTTTCACTTTTTGAATCAACTCTACCCATTTAGGTACCTTCTAATCATACTGACACAGATTATTTACTAATTGTGACAATCTTCATTCCCCCTTCTGCTGCCTTTTAAGACCGGCATAATCACAGCTAGTAAAAGAAGTTTCAAATATGTTTTTATCCAACAAACACAACAATCATTTAACTGAATTTATTGTTTGATTTTCCTTCCACTACACCTCTGAATTTCCTCATAGATTCACAAGCATTTTTGTGTATATATCATTTATTTTATCTCGTGATAATGTTGAGTCTATACAATTTAATTTATTTACAATTGTATTTTCAATTGTATTTTTTTGTTTGCTAAAAGTTATTTAATAAGTTTTTATAACTTTTTCCCTAAACCCCCTAACATTATAAGACAAAATCCTCATTATACCCCACCTTTCTTTCTACATTTACTATATTAACTGTAATCATTTTCACTCAATCTTTTTTTTAATATTTACCAATCTTTTATAATCTAATTTTTCTCACCTCCTTCACATTCTCATAATTTTCTCCCTAATTTTATTTTCTACTATAATTTTTATTTTCTACTACGTTATTATTTATTAATTATAATTAAATCTACAATGTTATATATAGGATGAACGGATTAAGTGTTTAAAGGATTAGTGAGAGAAAAAAAAATTATTCCCAAATACCAACATGTGTTGAGTGTTTAAAAACTAATAAAAGAACGAAACTTTATGTAACAAATAAATGAATGAGGTATGATACTGCATGTACATTAGAAGAAAAAAAAAGGTTCAGGCAACACCTATTCAAAATATCTTTGTCAATATTTTTGTTTATGAACAAAACAAACAATAGAGAGCATTAGTTGTTCTACATAGTGATTTTCACACAATAAAAAAAATACCATTATAAATTTTTCTAATAAACCTTTTCAAAAGACTTACAAAAAATGAAAATAAAGAACAAAACAAAAATTTTCATAAATTAAAATTAATTTAGATACCAGTTAATTTAATTTTAAGTCAATTTCTCTATAAATTAATTTTTAACTTATGCAGATCCAAATATCAAAAATATTCTTTGACAAGCCTACCCACTGCTTCCTATATATTTTAAAAACCAAAATAGGTATTTAGTTAATTTTCAATTTACATTATATTGAGTTTGAATTAGTTTATTGGATGTAGGAATGCATAATTTAATCTCATAGGTGTGCTATATATTTATTACACTATATTATTTTCACATTACTCATAACTATGAATAAGAAATTAATTTCTCTCGTTTTTTTAATTTTTAATATATGAAAATCTTAAAAAAAAACAAAAAAAAAAAAACAATGGTAATAGTGTGAAATCTACCTTACTTTGAATTTAATTGAAAAAATTTACTTATACTTCGATAATTTTTTTATAAACTATCGAAGTTATATATATATATAGATAGATAGATATAGATATAGATATATAAAGAACAAAAGAATATGTAGAGTAAGAGTGTTTAGAATTCAATCCATCTCTTCCTCTAATTTGAACCAACCTCTTTTGATTTAGGTCTAATGTTGCCTTTTATTTAAAAACTTTGTTTTGTTAAGGAATTAACTTAGATTACTTAATCCCATTTGTTATTAGAAGGCGAAAAATGACTTCACTGTTAACTTTATTAACTTTAACTTTTGTAGTTTTGATTAAGCTTGATTTGTGCAGTTGTATTTTAACTTTAATTTACATCTTAATATCATTATATATTTTGGTCTAATTTGATTTTAGTTGTAGTTTTTGATTTTGGCGTGAAGTACCTACAATCACTAGCTTAGGTGAGTGCAATGTTAATGTTTAGATATTTGATTATAAGAAAATCTTTTAAAATATTTTTACCTAGATGTACCTTTATATTTAGGAAAAAATACTCCTTTCACAACTATAACATGGTGGGACATGATTACGTGATTAAGGACAATGTTATCTTTTCATAATTTTTGTATAATGAAATAAAATTTGAAGAAAATATTGATGAGGTTGGCGCCAGTTTATTAGAAGGGAAAGTGTTTGAGCAATTGAGTGAGTGAGTGCCTGAGACTGAGTGAAGAACAGTGGGAGAAAATGAAATAGGTGGATTTCGGGAGAACTGTAAAAGGAATAAGATATAATAAGGAAGTTGTAGTGTCAAAATCGTTAAAGAAGAAGAAAATTTTAGAGTTTTTTGATCTTCAAGGTAGGGTAGGTATGCGAGAATTGAAAATAAGTTTAGATAGAAACAAAACAAAGAACAAGTAAGGGAATCCCTCATTGCAAATGGAGAAAAACCAAGTTGTGAAAAGGGACACCACTCCGCTATCCAAAACGGAAACCGCCCACGAAGCACCTTACCTCACCTCTTCACTGGAGAATTAACACTAACCGACCAACCACCGTTCCAAACCACCATCTCTGAAACGAGTCTCCAAACTACCACCGCTCTAACACCTATGATGACACCCACTCACCCTACCAATCCTCTTTTCACATTCAAGAATCCTAAAACTCAATAAAAAAAATTCATTTCTTTAACACAGTCTGCACTGCCATATAAGTGTCAAGTAACATTGTCAAATGATTGATATGTCACGTGATGATGTAAAATCATCAGAGCTCTTATATTTATACTAGTTTTCATGGACCAACCTATACAAAATTTATCAGAAGATCCAAATAGGTCATAGTTATAATTTGAGAATAATTTTTAATCATGTTTATTTAAGAATACGTGATAGTCAGACATGTCAACATTTAAAATCTATCTCAATTAAAGATAATGAGACTCAATCAATTAAGATGTATGGTTGAGATGACTTCTCATTATTTTGATGACCAAGACTATCTTGATCGTCCAATAATACAATAGCTCTTAAATTCAGATAATTCTTCCAAAAAAAAATTAGTTTTTTTATTAAAATAATTTAGATTCCAAATTATATATCACTCACATCCTATATTCTATATATTTACTTAATATATTTTAATACATACAATTATGATCCTTTTATAGATATGGTGTTAAAACATTTTGGATTGTAAATTTTTTTACATAATCTATTCTAATAATAAAAATTTAGTTTCTCCATATTAATATTTAAAAATAAAAAAATATTATAATATTTTAAAATATTATAATATAACAGTTTTATAAAAATAATAGAAGATTAATGAAAACTTGTAAGTTTTTAAAATTTAGAGACCCTTAATACTTAGAAACAATATAGAGAAGGCTGTTTACATAAATTATTTTACAAGCATGTTTTTGCACATATTTGTATTAGAAATTTAATTATATTTTATGATATATATGTTAAAGATAAAAGGAATATTTGATACAAAAGTTAATATTCTTAAATAATTTAATGAAATTTTAAAAAAATATTTGATTATTTTTGTTTAAGACATACTTTGAAGTTCAGGCTTTTGATTTTTAGTCTTAATTATGCTCAACCCATCAATTTATTCTTCAAATGCGAGGTTAAATTTCAATTTAGAAAAAAAAATTAACTCAATCAAATAAAAGATAAATATAATCAATTTTTAATTTGTCAAACAAATACTCTGGTAATTTTATATGAATGCAACTTATATTTTATTTTAAAGCTCTATTAAAATATATGGTATACACCTTAATCTCTTAAAAAATTTATAAAAGATAAGTTAAACATTTCATTTTTTTTAAATAAATTAAATTATAAAAGTATAAATAAGTAAACAAAAAGAAGATAATGTGATTTTTGCCCTATCTATAAAATTGAAACTAAAAATAATAATTTTGAACAAAAACATGTGAGTGTAAACACATTTATTATAAAAAATATAATACTGTTTGATCTTATTATAAAAAATATAATACACAATGAAAAACAGACAAGAAAGATATAAATCCCATCAAACAGTAAAAAGAGGAACATCAAGAAATTGAAGTTTGGAAGATAGCACAATCTACTTTTTTGACTTAAGCATGATTTACACAAACCGTGTTTAGCAACAGTGTCTAAATCATCATCAAATTTAAACATTATCATAGCAGCAAAAGAAAGCTTTCTCTTCTTTCTTCTTTTCAAATTAATAAAAATTCATATTTAACTGTTCTGTTTGTTTTTGTTTTGGTACATTTAACTGTTTGTTGCTTTGAATCTGTGTAATAATTTTTGGATGATATATGCTTACTGTTTCATTCAATATATCATTGTAATTAACATCATATTTTGTTATATTGACATCATATTTTTTTATAATGAGAGTATTTTTTTTATGGTATAACTTTCATTTAAAATAAAAATAACAACAAATATAAAAATAATTTGATTTCTTTGTACTGTATTAAGATTTTTTACACTTTATGTTATATGATTAAAGAGTAAATAATTTACATATTAAAATCATATATTATACTTGAACATGTTTCGAAGTTTTTTTTATTATGTTTGTATTTAGTATTTAAAAAAAATTATTCTTTTTTGTACAAATTATTTTAGTCTATTTATTTAACTTTTTTTTCAAAATGAAAATTTTGAAATAAAATAACTAGAAAAAGATTTAAATATAACAATGTAAACTTAAAATTAATTAGTGAATAAAATATTTTTAATTAGTCATATTTTAGCACTATTAAGAATTAAAACAAATATTTTAATAACTATACAACTATTAATTTTAAATTTAGGAAAATAATTTACTCTAAATTTAAATTACTAAAAATATTTAAACTTCTATATTTTTCTACCTTAAATTCACTTTTAGTTTATGTAACTTTATTAATAGCATATTAGGTCTTTTAGAATATCAAATTTTAAATTTTTCTAGCATTAATATATGATCTAATTTATAAAAAAAAACAAAAAATACCAACATGTCTTAATGATAATAAATATTAAAACTTAAATTTTTATTATTAATACTTGAATAAGTGACTATGAATATTATTATTAATAAATACATCACACAATTATATGTTAGAAATTATATAATATGTTAATAATGAATAAAATTGTTTAATATTGAAAAATAGAAAAATCAAACATATAACTAAATTATCATAAAAATTAAAATTACATATTTATAAAATTAGGAAAATTAAAAAATAAACTTCAAATTATTTTTAATAACACAGCATCTTACTTTATTGATTTTTATTATAGTAAATTAATATTGAAAACAACAACATTAATGATTTTTTATTGATAATGTAACTCTGTTACTATGTGTAATATATCAAGATTGACCGGTCAAGACTCACAAATGAGGAGAGAGATTTTACGGCTGCCTTTACATGACTAGCCAATCAGAACCTGCCACATCAGCATGTTGAGTCGCATGTGATTCCTCCTCTCACGAAAAATTGACCAGCCGATAATTTAGAATCAAAATCAAACGGCGCAGAGACGTATGGAAAACGTAACAGGTTCCATCTCTCTATCCGTTCAACACGTGGCTCCACCGGCACAACCAGTTCCAGGTTATTTAACGGTGAACATTTCGGGGCCCCACTGCCACTGTCCACGGTCGCCTTCTCCTATCGCGCCCGCCGCCTACAGGACAATCCAAAAAACAAAATAATTTTATTTTAATCATAAAAATTTCATAACAAACAAATAATAATGATAAAAAATTAGGAAGTAATAATTATTTTTTAATTGTGCATTAAGCTATGATTTAAGGGAGATAAGGGGTTGGAGAGAGGGTCCTCTCTTTCAGATTTTGCTCCAAAATCAGAACAACCAAACCTTCCATCTGATTTGCAGAGAGTTTTCTCAAGGGACCAACCAGAGACAACCAAGGACACTGTAGAGAGAGAAAGTGGTTCTTTCTGTGAGTAACATGCAATAGATATATTATGTATAAATATATATATAGAGAGAGAAAAAAAGCTGAAGATTGTTGTTCAATTTGAAAATTGCCATCAAGTACCCTTTTTTCTGTTCTTATTTTTTGGTTGGTTTTGGTTCCTATCCAACCCTGTAAGTTTCTAGCATTGTTTCTCTCTGCTTGCCTATTTTTCTTTTGTTCTCTTCTTCAAGTATTGCTCTCTATGAATGGGGGGCAACAGTGACTTGCTTTGCGTGTTTGGTTTTCTTCTGTTATGTGGAGATCTTGATTGAATTTTGGTTTTTCTAGTTGAATCGTGACGCGTAATGAATGATGGGTTGAGTTAAAAGTTTCAAATTTTTGTTGCTACATTGGGATGTTGGATTCATTTCTGCATTAGTGTGTTCAATTGAAGTTGGTGTTGTTTCTGGCGTTTTGCATCTTTGGGATCTATCTATCACACAAGGGGCATTTTTGTTTTTTCCTCTAACCAAAGGTTTCATCTTTGCTATACCATGACAAAAATAAAGGGAAATAAAAAAAGTGGTTTTTGGGGATTTATGTAGGTGATTGGTTGAACGTGTTTCGATCTGAAGAAACTTTTGTGAGGGGTGTTGATTAGATGGGCCTTGCATGCTGTGATGGATGTTTAAATTTGTGCAAAGAAGTAAAAGGGGGCAAAAATTGGGAACTTGTGAATTGAATTGGATTTCATCAATTCTGTTTGAACAGGCTCTTGATTTTGCTGTGGTGGATTGAAGTTGGAGGCGTTTCTCTAGCTTTCTCTGTGGCGGAGACATGTTGGACGGTCGTTCGTGCGTTGTTCCGAGGTTGTTTTCCAGCACTTGCCAGGCGGAGAACGACTGGTCTTACATGAAGTGCTTGCTGGAGTTGGACATCAAGAATGGAAAGCGCCCTATGGATATTGATGATGTTGAGGATGAGCCCCAGCAGCCAAGGAAGTGTACTAGGAAGTTGGATTCTTACGATAGAGTTGAAATGGCTCGAATTTCCTTTCAAAGGCAATCTATTGAGGCCAAGGATTCCGTTGTTTCCCAGATGGATCAGGAGACCATTCAGCTATTGAGTGTTTGTGAAGGAGTTGTGGGAGAAGATGGAGCTTTGACCCACCAGCTATTGGGTGAGCAAGAACAGGACGGTGATGCTGATTTGATGGATGTTGGTGACCATCAATCCGGTGAACAAAAGCAGGCTAAGTCTGCAGATGATGTATCAGATTTCGGTGTGAGGCTATCGGATGAAGATCGGTTGCAGCATGATGAGAATCTAATGAATTCAAGTGAGCAGCAATCCGAGCAGCAGCAACATGGTGGGGATTCTTCAGATTCCGGTTCTCTCTTGCCACGCATGAACCCTGACAGCTCACTCGCCTGTCTCAGCCGCTGTTCAAGGTCAGACTATGGTTCTCTAGCCTCGCTGAATAGGAGCTTCCGGAACATAATCCGAAGTGGTGAACTCTATCAATGGAGGAGACTGAATGGTATTATGGAGCACTGGATTTATTTTTCCTGTGCCCTCCTGGAATGGGAGGCCTATGATCCAATCCGCCAGAGGTGGATGCATTTGCCAAGGATGGCTTCTAATGAATGCTTCATGTGTTCAGATAAGGAATCTTTAGCTGTAGGTACTGAGCTACTTGTGTTTGGGAGGGAGCTAAGATCCCATGTCATTTGCAGATACAGTCTCTTGACAAACTCATGGACATCTGGAACGAGGATGAATGCTCCAAGATGCTTGTTTGGCTCAGCAAGCCTTGGAGAGATTGCAATATTAGCTGGTGGGTGTGATTCAGAGGGACACATACTTGACTCTGCTGAATTATATAATTCTGAGACACAAACATGGGAAACACTGCCAAGTATGAAGAAACCAAGGAAAATGTGTTCTGGGGTATTTATGGATGGAAAGTTTTATGTTATAGGGGGGATTGGGGGAAGTGATTCTAAGGTTCTAACATGTGGAGAGGAGTACAATATGCAAACTAGGACATGGACAGAGATTCCTAACATGTCCCCAGGAAGAAGTAGTAGGGGTCCTGAGATGCCTGCAACAGCTGAGGCACCACCTCTGGTTGCTGTTGTGAATGATGAACTATATGCTGCTGATTATGCTGATATGGAGGTTAAGAAGTATGACAAGGTGGGAAAAGTGTGGCTTACCATTGGGAGACTGCCCGAACGAGCAGTGTCAATGAATGGCTGGGGTCTTGCATTCAGGGCATGTGGAGATAAGCTAATTGTGATTGGTGGACCTAGGACTCATGGTGAGGGTTTTATTGAACTCAATTCATGGGTGCCTAGTGAAGGGCCTCCACAGTGGGATCTACTTGCTAGAAAACGTTCTGGCAACTTTGTTTATAATTGTGCTGTGATGGGATGTTGAAGCATTGAATTGTCAAAGTTAACACATTTTGATGCTTCAAGTCCAAGGAGTTGCACAACATTGATTCATCCATTGACACAGGATTCTTGCTAATTGGTACATTGCCCCCCTTATTTCTTTCTATGATATTTTTCTTTGAAAGGTTGGGGATGATGGGGACAAGATTCAGATATTACTCAAGATTAGCTGAAAAGTTTTGTGGGGAGGAGCTATTCAGTCTTTTTTTTTTTTTTTTTTTTTTTATGTTTAAAATTTCAACCACTATTTTGTTACATTGAAATTGGCATCTTCCCCCATTTCCATTGACATGTGATTTTTGGAACTTTGGTATCATGTAGCAAAGGAATAGATTAAGTGCTTCTAAGAACACAAACTTAGGTTACTGGTGTTGTTTGTTTAAGTGCTTCTAAGAACACACAACTTAGATACTTGATTTTCTTGATCATAAATTTCCTAGCCTGAAGGAATGAAATAATTTTCTGAGAATTTTTTGTTTTCTTTTTGGATTCTGTATTGATTCAATTTCCACATTTGAATTCATGGACCTTGTATTTTGAGCTCTTTCTAGTCTGGACTTTGGTATCATATATAGAATTTTCTACCTCCAATTTTTTTTTGTATGGACCTATGATGGCACAAAAAACTTACGGTTGTCAAAACTAAAAATGAGGAAAATTTTCCATTTTTAGACTGCAACCTGCATGGAAAAATTAGTTTGCTTCTGCTGTCAACATAATAAATAGTGATCAATTGTTTGTTGTTTTAAAAATCATTATTGAACCTGTGGTTAATACAGTGTCTTAATGTGTGGTTAAGAGCAAAGTGTTTGAAAGTTGATACTATTGATGAACGATCTTTATTGTTAGGCTTTGATGGAATGTTGTACCATCATTCAGCCACTTTTACTTTCTATGTTGATTTGAGGCCATCCATCAAACAAGTTTTTTTGCTGTCTTCTCAATTGCATGAACCATATGGTGGCCCTTATTTTTGAAGTGTGTATTATAAATGCAGTTGAAAACTTGAAATTAAGATATGAGTACATCTAATATTTCTTAAACCTGTTGTAGTTATTGGATCTTTCTAATTGTAAGTATATGACAATGGTCCATATTATAGTAGGAAACTCATCTTAGTCCTGTAACAGCAGAGTTGCTTTAAATATTTTGTTGGGTGGTTGCGTCACCATTATTAGACATCAAAGTCCTTAAACAACTTTAGGTCCTATATGAATCAACTTTGATGCTGAAGTAATTAATAAAAGGATAAAATAAAATAAGTCTTTTCTATGGGTTAAAATAAGTTTTGTGAGATCTTCTATGAAAGTTGAAGAACATAGAATTATTTCGCATTCTTATGTCTTTTATCAGTAAATTTATCTAAATGGAACTTCCTCTCCACACTGTTGGTAGAAATCAGGAACAACATTGACTAATAGTATACAACAGAAGTAAATTCTGAGTATTGCATATCAAAGAACATAAAAAAACTGTACCTATTGAATGTCATTAAATATTTCAAGGGTATCTATTAAGGAATTAAAGAGATAGAAAGTGTTATTTAACAAACAGTAGTGGATTTATTACATTAGAAACATATAGAGCAAACATTTTCATTTGGGCCAAGCAATTATCCGAAACTACCTAGAATCTGAATTCGATCATGCAACAGTTAACTGCAATAGTCAAGTGTTCAAACACAATTTATATAAACAATTACTAGCAACATTTTATTGACGTTTGATAACAGAAGTAGCAATAGTCTCGCTCAACAACTACCCACATATGTGCACAAATCAAAGGGATCAAGAATGGAGGCAAAGGAACACATGATGAAGATGATGTTTCAGACAACACAGAAGGCGAGACTCATAAGCAGAAAAACATTTCTGTTATTATTCAACTTTGGAAGAATTATAGGTTGATTTTTTGTTTTAAATCAAGAATTGGATCCAGAAGTATCTCGAACTAGAAGTGATGACACTATTCTTCCAAGAAAATAGAATATCAGTTAAATTTTTTTTACCAATAAATACAGTATTCACATAGTCAAGGATCAAATTCTTAACAAATCCTTCAAACATGTGGTTATGAAGAAGAGAAATTTACGATTAATCAAATCTCAAAAGCCTGTGTTATAAAATGAAGATTATATACTCATATATAAATGAAGATTATATACTCATTTATATATGGAAAAACTCCTTTGACAACCACAAAAAATTTATGTTCCCTTAACAATCGTGACATGATAGGACATGATTATAGTAGTTAAAGTAAAATATTGTTTTGCATAATGAAATGAAATTTGAAGGAAATATTGTGAGTTTATTAAATAGGTGGATTTCGAATCAACCATAAAGGGAAAAGATTTGAGAAGGAAGTTATACTGTCGAACTAGGGTTCTTTTGATCTTCAAGACGAGATTGGTGAGCGAGAACAGAGAACAGGTTTAAATAAAAACAAATCAGAGAGCAAGTAAGGGAATCCTTTACAGCAAACAGAGAAAAATCAAGCTGTGAAAAGGGGCATGAGTATGTGGTTGAGGATAATGTTGTCTTTTCATAATTTTTGCATAATGAAATAAGATTTGAAGGAAATATTATGATGTTGGCGTGAATTCACTAAATAGGTGGATTTCGGAGGAGCCCTGGAAGGGGAAAGATCTAAGAAGGAAGTTGCACTGTCGAAATCGTTAAAGGAAAAGAAAGGTTTAGGGTTTTTCTGATCTACAAGGTGGGATTGATGAGCGAGAATGGAGAACATGTTTAGATGGAAACAAAATAGAGAAATAAGGGAATTCCTTACTGCAAACGGAGAAAAACCAATCTGTGAAAAGGGGCACCACACCATTATCCAAAACGAAAACCGCTCACGAACCACTTTATCGCTTCATTGGAGAACTGACACCCACTGACTAACCACCGCTCCAAAGTCTCCAAGCCACCACCGCTACAACACTCACTCACCCTACCAATCCTCTTTTTGCGTTCAATAAACCTAAAACTCAAGGAAAAAATCATTTCTTTAACATAGTCAGCATCTCCAACTAAAATTATTTTCTTTACCAACTCATTGCCACGTGCTTGTCATGTAAAATTGTCAAATAGTTAACGTGTCACGTGACAGTGTCAACTTATCAGAACTCTTCATGTATTATAATTTTCATTCTTACTTAAAATCTTTAATCATAATTGAATAGTTTAAGATATCTTTAATCATAATTGAATAGTTTAAGATATCTTTAATCATGATTGAATAGTTTAAGATATTTGTAGCTTGTGTGATATTTTATTGATAATTAAAGATAAATATTCCTTGGAAGTGGCATTAGATTTACTTAACCATGTATGTACTTTCCTGTTTTATGAGGAATTAGTGAAGGCATTACAAGAAAACTATGCTATGCTAAGTTTCAAGATCAAGAAGTGTGTAGGGCGTAGGGCATGTAGTTAGTGTGAAACTAAGGCCCAATTAAACATTTTGTCAATGATTGATTAGTTTAAAAAAGAGAGCAAAGCCTACCCTTTCTCTTCCAACAAAAGAGGAAAAACATTTTTGAAAACAAAAAGTGTTCAAAAGTTAAGATGAGTGGAGATCGGATTGGAGTAGTGAAAAAGTTATCTTGGATAAGCATTCGTCTTTCATTTAATTTTATTTTTTGTGTGTGGTCAATATCTTCTGTTGTCATAAGTTATGGGTCTAAAGAAAATCCAAGGGCCAACAACAGCACTATGGGCCCAATCTAGTGGTGTCCCTTCTCATGAGATTTTGAAAGTCCTAAATTAGTTTTTGTTGGGTCTGGTATCTTTGAACTCCTAGTTTCCCTTATGTATAGCTATCCCTATAAAACTCATTAATTGATGAAGAAAACATGGGAAAAATTACATAAAGGACTACATACATGAATAAATCATGTTTTTTGAAGACAAATTTGTACATTTAAAAAATCATATAAAATTTGTATTTTTTTTTTACTTTTTAAAACTGTTTTACAATTTTTTACTTTTTTTAAATTGTGCTTATAATAATAAATTTCATTTGTTAAAAAAATAAAATGTTTTTCCTTAAAAAATTAAAATGAAAGAATTTTTTACAAGCACAAATTAAATAAAATTTGCAAACATTATGTTTAAAAATATTAATTATTTTAAATTAAAAATGAATTATAAAGTCGTATTTCAAAACAATACTTTAAGTTATCTATCCCTTTTTAATACATTTTTAATAAAAAATGATTACTTTTGATGATTAAAATTTTATAAACATAATCAATAAATATTTTATTTTTTCAAGAAAAGAAAGTAAGACTGTTAAGAACACTATTATTTTTTCTTATTAAAAGAAGATTATAGACTTAATTATGAGTCACACAAAACTGCTTTTAAATATTTTAATTTTAATTTACATTTTTAATTTATTGTGAAGTTTAAACATCATTTTTATGAAAGTTGATGCATTTTTTATACTATTAGCAATACAAGTAATATTTAATGGTTAAAACAGTATTTCTTAAATTACAAATAGTTAAATAATATTATGAGTATATTTACATTATATATATTTTTTAAAAATGTATTATTATTTACGACAATTAACTATTTAGATTAATTTTAATAAATAAATTTTTTGTTTCTTATTTTATATATATATATATATATATATATATATATATATATATATATATATATATATATATATATA
>Ga0209489_107384_pt1 | contig 16448 bp, 9 predicted proteins | sample SiratrowhiteBW_FD_187527 | JGI IMG/M metagenome (GOLD analysis project Ga0209489, IMG submission 187527) | Root nodule microbial communities of legume samples collected from California, USA - Siratro white BW (SPAdes) (version 2) | ecosystem: Host-associated > Plants > Roots > Nodule | place: USA... | reverse complement strand
TAATAATAACATTATTGATAATATTATTATTAACTATAATAATAATAATAATAATATCACAAATATTTTTAATATAATTGAAAATAATATAAAAAAATATTAATAATATTAAAACTATTTTTCATATAAATATAAATAATGTTGATAATAATATAGTAATATTAAAAATATTATTAATGTCAATACAAATAATATGAATAGAAGTATTAATAATATTCCATATATTAAAAAACATATAATAATAATGTTAATATAAATAATAATAATAATAATAATTTTATCAATAACATTAATAATATTTTTTTGTATAAATATTAATAATATTAAAAACTTTAAAAATATTAAAAACAAAAATATAATACTGATAATAGTAATAATAATTATAATTTTAATAATATTATAACTAACAATATTAGAAATAATAATAAAAATAATAATATTAGCAATAATATTAATAATATTATTAATATTAATAATAATAATGATAATATTATTAATAATACTAATGTTAATAATAATAGTAATAATAATAATACAAATTTAATAATAATAGTAATAAAAGTGTTAAAAATACCAATAATATTTGTTATAATATTAATAATATCAATAAAAATATTAATATTGTTAATAATATTCGCCTTTACTAATGTTATTATTAATAAATCAATATTAACATCGTTAATGAAAGATAATAGTAGTTTTATCCATAAATATAAGTTCTTAAGTATTACCTACGGACATAGGTCCGTAGGTATTATCCACGGTCATAGGTATGTAGATATTACCTACGGAAATAGTTCGTGAGTAATACGTATAGACCAATATCCGTGGATAATACCTACGGATCTGTGTTCATGGGTAATATCTATGAATCTATGTCCGTGGATAATACCTACGGACTTAAATCCATGGGTAATATCTATAGATACAGATCCGTAGATAATAATCTGTGAGTAAATTGAGTTTTTCTTGTAGTGAGACCTATACTATTAAAAAAACAAAGAGATGGAGAATAGTAACGTGATAAATCAATATTAAACCAAACAAGAGGATGATCAAAATAAAAAGAAAAGTCAAACAAGATCATAAATTCATTATGATAATAAGTAAATAAAATGAGAGAAAAGAGGACATTCTTACCTAAAGCCACAAAGAGAATACAATAATTACATAGGACAATAGTCTTCCAAACAAATAAATAGTCATATTAACAAACTTGGTCATGATAAGTTTCAAACAATCCCTTAAAGATCTTGTGCCCAGGATTGTCCCATACTCATCCATCAATGCGTCTTATAAAACCAAAACCCCTAAGAATAATTAAACAACAACATAATAAACAAATCCTACTTAAATATAATAATACTTATATATTACTGTTACAAAGTCTCACTCACACTATACACCATTATTACAACAAAGATTAAAATCAAGAAAACATAGCCAAATGTAAATAAAACCTTTAGTTTCACAGTTCAAAGAATTGGAATTAACGAGTTCACTTCAGTAATTCTCCTAATAAAGTGAAAATTGAAGAATTAATATGAGTGGGTCAGATGAGCATGTAGATAATGAAAGAGAAAAGAAAGATGAAAAGAATCTTGTGAACTTTTTCAATTTTATGTGAGATGAATATTGTGGCATCATCTAGAGTTTCTTAAGACTCAATGCAGTAAATACATGAGGCTTGATAACATCGGTGAAAATAATACATTCCAAATCTACCAAAATGAGTACAATAGATGTTCTTATATAAAATTTATGGTGGGAGAGGAATAGACAAGTCCATTCCTTCCTTAGGTCCAAACTAAGCAAAGAAAAATAAAAGCAAAGTTATATTTTTTTATATCACATCATCCTCTCATTCTTCAAGAAAATTCGTCCCGAATGTTAATTGAGCTAATCTCTAAAAATTCGTGCCAGGAATTGGGAAGAACCTTGCGTCACACAAATTCATGAGATAAGCAAGATGATGAATCGTCACTTGTGACCTAGCTCACAAAATAAACTCTCGACTTACCTTTGATGAACTCGATGTGCCATTAAAGGATAAGTTATGAAGCCCCACTCTAGGATAAGAAAAGAAGAAACGCCACTTAAGATATTATACACTCAAGATTTTTGCAAAAATTTATATTTATCATTCCAAATCTATCAAAAAGAGTACAATATGTGTCCTTTATATAGAATTCATGTTGGAAGAGGAATAGACAAGTTCATTCCTTCCCAGGTCCAAACTAAACATAGAAAAATAAAAGAAAAATTACATTTATTTTTTGTAGATTACATCATATGCATAAGCCCTTTTCAATGATTCTCGTACAAAGAGAAGATTGAAGAAATAAGATGAGTGAGTGAGACGAGTTAGTGAACAATAAAAGAGAAAATAAAAATGAAAACAATGTTTTGAAACCTTTTGATTTTCAAGTGAGATGAATGTGGTGGTGTTGTCTAGGGTTTCTTAGGGCTTGTCGGAGTAATAGTGTTAGCGGCTTGAGAGCATTGGTGAAAACAATGCATGATGTTAAAAATTGTTATCTGACGGATTTGGAGAAGACTATAGAGTGGACTTTAGTCTGAGAAGAGAGAAAGACCAGAAAAGGAATGAAGAAAGGAGAATAAGAAAAATAGAAGGATATGTGTTACACATGAATGAATTTGTGGAGAGAAAATATGCATACATGGACTAGTGGGTCGGCCCTTCTCGCTCTGTATGTGTCCCGATAGGTTGGTGGGTTCAAAATGTTGACCCATACCACCTAAATGATGTTGGGTTGGCAGTTCAACCCGTCGGGCCCAACCTACTTTGCCACCTCTACCTATACAATTCTTGTTGTTGTCCTTGCATTATGTAACTCAGGCTATGTCATGCCTGTTATTTGTGATTACTCTAGAGATCTTGCGAAGATGTCATACAAGTAACCTCACTCAACATTCATATAGGTTCACCAAGTGTATGCTACAAATCATACACCATCTGTGAGGGATGTGAGAATCATTAAAAACTTTGCTCCAAGTTAAAATTTATTACACCATATAGAATTTGACTACAAAGTTTAAATTATAGACTATGTAACACTTTGACATACCATAGGAAGGGGTAAAGTTGATTTAAATCGATCTTAGTACTAGCACTGCCACATAACTTGTTTTTACCCATATGAACCTTATTCATAAGATCTCCAATTATAAAGGTTGAACTTTCATCACTTGTTTGCTTGAAATTTGTTTGAGTCTCATTGCCTTTGATATTTCTTAAATTATGTTTCTCTCAAGAGGTTTCGTTAGAGAATATTCTATATTTTGTTTTGACTTATGATTAAAAGAAATTAGTTCACTCTTTAGCAGTTTCTTTATCAAATTATGTCTCAATTATATATGTTTGTTCTTTCCATTGTAAGTTTTGCTTTTAGTTATAGTTATCAATGTCCGATAATCACAATATATGGACACATATGGGCTTGGTTTCATTCTTGATGAAATATTTGCTAAGAAGTTTCTAAACCACTCAATTTCACTTTTAGCCATTTGAAGATCAACGAACTCTAATTCTATTATTAATCTCGCAATAATTGTTTGTGTGGCTAATATCCATGTAATTGCAGCTCCTCATGTGTAACACATAACCACTTGTGGATTTTGTCTCATTTGAATGAATGATCTAGTTATCATCATTATACCTTTCTAATACAATATGAGAAATCCACTATATTCAATGGCAAGATCCATTATACTTTTTAAATATTTCATAAATTTTGTAAATACATTCTAATAATTCTTATTGGAACTTTAAGAATACCTACTCAATCTACCACGGCATAAAAATGTGTGGTCTAGCAAAATTAACTAAATAAAATAAACTCCTAATTATTTAGACATACTAAGATTAAGAAATTGATTCTCCATTATCTGTGTCTTTAGTTTATGAGTTCGCATCATAAGAGTTACTTACTTGTTTAAGTAACCGTGTAACTAACAATATAAAGAATCCATAACACGAATAAAAGAATTATTTACTTGAAGTATCTCAAAATTAATTATGATATTAACTCAATATTTAAGAAATAAAGAATAATTACTTCTAATTTGGATAACAAGATTAATAAATCAAGACCTATGAAATAAACACTTTGATCGAATAGCTAAGGGACTTATTTTGAATGCTCTATCCGAAAATATGATTACATCAACGTTTTCTTGGCTGGAAAAATTAGAAAAACATTTTTTATTTTATTTCTTTTTTTTTATTTTCAAAAAAAGTTTTTATTCTATTTTTAATTTGCTATGACTTGTTTCACTTACCAATTTTTATTTAAAAGGAAAATCAGAATTTACATGTCAGTGTTTAGTTCAAGAGACCTCAAAGTCCTGAACGCGTATTTTTACTATGGATTAATGGTCAACTAAGTGCCACTTGCTAAATAATAAACAAATTGATTGCTCAAAATGCCCTTTAGTCTACTTTATAGCTACACACAACTTGTTTTGTAGTTGATAAAATTATAGCTATCAAGGTTCTTGAGTCAAAATCTTCCTCTATGTAATAAAATATCATATTTATTTTAAGATAAGATGCACGTTGAATTACATACTTATGTTTTTTATTTGTTAATATTTTTCAAAATACATATTTATTTATATCGATATATTTACTTTTCCTGTATCAATTTATTTATGAACATATGTTAATTTAACATTTTTTTTACCTAACAGATTATTGTGTATATTTTTAGTTTATTAATTAATTTATTCAATTAAAGAGCGTTTATCTTTATGTTTTTTATTATTATAATTTATAAAACTTTTCAATTCATGTCTATCTGTACACATTTCTTATATTTTGGATATTATTTACTACTTTTTTGAGTTCCATATAGTGTAAAAATTTTGACTGTTATCTACGCATAAAATATATATAGTGATATGAAACTACTAGTATGAATGCATGACGAAAGAGACTTTTACGATATATTATTTCAAACTGTGCAGATAATACTTACAACCCGTCTATTATCAACAAATTTTATAATCGTATATACTTTTCTTATGTTTCCCTTGGCAATATATTCATCATATTAACTAATTATTTTCCTCTTCACACATTCAATAGGATTAGAGTCCCAATCAGAATGCGTCTGCTCCTTTTTTTTACTTGTCACTCATTGTTATCGATGGTTGTATTTCAAACAATTGATTTGTTCTAATATAGAATACGCGTAATTCAACAAAAATATTTCATAATTAATTACATTATTACAGCTGAGATAACAATGAAACAAATTTTGCTGAGAACATAGAAACAATACAAGGAAACAAAGCTCGTAAGTGGGATTTAATATGTTTGTGGACCTTTTCCTATCCGTGGTTCGTACACTACTTTTTGGTTTGCTGCTTCTCTGAGAATAAATAGTTTGATCGGTTAAGATGCGCTTTTGTCTCATTTTAACAATAGACAACTTGTTTTGTGGTTAATACACTGCAAAGAAAAATTGTTATTTATAGATTAATTTTTATTTATCAAATAACTATTAATTATGACTAAAGTAGTTACTAAATTAGATTGCCCGAGTCGGACATCCAATTGGTTCGATTTGAATTATCCAGAGGATATCTTATCTATCTATATAGATAGATATAGATAGATATAGATAGATATAGATATTCTATCAAAAAAAAAAAAATGGACTAATTCAACCTATTTATCGATTCAATAGAAGTCCAAAGAGATGAATTGAATAGGGTCCTAAATAATGAGAGATATGTGAAAAACATGTCCGATTACGCCTATTCCTAATCCTAAATAGAATGGACGCAGAGATCTATATGTAAACATAGTATCTATTTAGATACGCTCGAATGACCCCTTCTCATAATGAGAATGTATATAACCCCATTTCGATTCTAAGTTCATAACCCTAGCCCATTCCCATTTTGGGCGGAGCATATCTACTAATTCTTTGATTCCAGTTAGTAAGGTAAGAGTTGAACTAAGAAATAGATTCTAGAAGCTAAAAAAGGGTATCATGAGCAATTTCAATAATAGGGTTCATTGATATTCCTGGTATAGTAGATGCTATCACACATACAATCATAAATAACTACAAAATATAAATAAAGATTAAATCTAATAACCAATTAAGTCAAATAATTGGTATCTAACATTAGCGACCAAGGTTTTAGTAACCTATACTATTACATTCTAAATTAGTCTCTAACTTAATTAGATAATAATTTAGAATCTAATGACATAGGTCAATAAAATCTTGGTAGCTAAGGTTAGAGACTAATAATTTGACTTAATTGGTCACTAAATTCAATCATTACTTCTATTTTGTAGTTATTTTGGTCATAATTAATAACCATTTCATTTGGTAATTAAATATTGGTCTCTAAATAATTTTTTTCTTGCAATTATAATGTATTATCGAGGTTGTTCTATTTCAATCAAAATCCACTTCTATATAATAAAATGTCCATTTTATTTCAAAATGAGGGACGTGCTTAATTACATATTTATTTTCATTATTTTTTAATAATTTTAAATATTTATTTATTTGTATAAATTTCTTATTGGCAATAAACAATATAATAAATTGAATTACTTTAACATGTACTTCAAAATCCCCCTCTATATAATGAAATATCATTTTTATATCAAAATGAGAGACATGTTTAATTACATATTTATTTTCTTTATTTCTTAATATATATTTTTTGAAATACATATTTATTTGTATTGATATTTTACTTTCGTTTATCTATTTATTTATTAAAATAAGAAATATGTAATGAAAGACATGAATAAAAAGTTTTACAAAGAGGGGAATACTCTGGGGAATACTCTGGTTAATGATAGAAATCAGTAATCCAAAGCAACTGCAAAAATAAAATAAAAATAAAAGTAAAAAAATTTTGCAACAATCTATAACAATAAATATGTTTCTTTTATATATTTATCATATTAACTAATTTTTTTCCTCTTCACACATCCAATATGCTTAGTGTCAGTCCGAAGAGGCGTCCACTCTTTTTCTTCGCTGCATTTGTCACTCATTATGATTAATGGTTATTTTTTTTATCCAAAAAAAAAAGTAAACTAAAGAAAAATATAAAAGGTAGTTCAACTCATACATAGTACATGAAACAAAGCCTCTAACTGAATACAATCCACCACGGATTTGGAAAACTATCTTACTCTTTCCCACACAGCCAACAACAGTTAAGCATGTGAACAAGTGAATATACTTGAATTGACTGTAAAAAACTGAAACCACTGTACATTTTCAAACAGAACTTCTACTTTCAATGTGCCCACAATTTGCGTCCACCGTGCTTGTAGATACACCTTTCAATACTGGTCCCAATGTAACAATTATAGAGCAGTGCCTATCCACGTTACACTTTCTTATCTAAAAACCACGGATATAAAATGTAGACAGGTATAATCTCTTAAATATAAATAAAAAATCATTATAAATTATATAAATTAAAAATCAGAATTTATATATTAAAAAAATTGTCTATAAATAAAATTAATTAAATATAATGAAAAATAAATATAATTTATTTATTTAAAATTTAAAAAATGAAAAAATATATATAATTTGAGTTTTTTTTATTATATATAGAATTTCTTTTTTTATCTTTATAATATATTTCTAAAATTTTAATAAATTTATTGAATTAGTTCTTTTTAAAAAATTTTAAAATTATATTAAAACCGTGTTAGCATTATAAGATACTTAAAAAAAATTTAAATTAAATAATTTATTGATACATGTCAGATGTGTTAAATACAAGACACAGTAAGGAATGTCTGAGCATAATAAAGCTTTCTGTTGTTGTTTTAGACATTCTTGCTTTATCTCCTCTTGAACGTGTACACTCTATATCACGCCATATAAAAAGAGCACAGGGGCATTGTGTCCATAAGCAGTTCTTGAGTAATTGTTATAATGCTTCTTCTGTGTTTTTCATCTTCTGTACTTCTTCTGTATTGCTTCTTACACATATTCGTCCTTCATATCTCCTTATATCTGACCTGCACCTAGAAAACCACCATCCTTTTCCCAGCATTCATTGACATTTATGATTACATACACCAATATACTACCAACATTATACCACTCAATAATTATCAACAGATAAGCAATTAATCAAACAGTACACATCCGTCCTCAAGAGACCCTACTGCACTCATACTTTTCTTTTCTCCTCACCCACCCATCCTATCTACACAGTTCACACCGATTGCTACCTTAGTACACTTAAATTCAGTATAACGTTCACGGTTAACATGTTTAATAATTAAGATGGTGTATTTTAAACAATTGATTCTATAATATAAAAGATTAGTTATATTTTGACAACCACACCTGGCACACACCCAATTTACAACCTTAATTACGATGTAGCCAACATAAATGACGTGTAAAAAAATTCCAACATGGTACTGAGATTCATTTTTAGGATTTATATATTTGGGATTTTATCTAGAACGCTACCCAACATATTCCATCAAGGGTCGAGAATTAGTGAGTTTGAATCTCAAATCTTTTGAATCTCGCCACTGTCGCTGCAGCTGTCGCTGCAGCTGTCGCTGCAGCTGTCGCTGCTGTTGCTGCCGCAATCACCGTCGATTCTCTACCACCGTCGCTCGCCACCTTCGATGGTCGCCACCACCGCAACCACTATCACATAAAATATCTCTTATGCAAATGGATGCACTGGACTATTATGACGTTTCAAATTTTAAATTTATATACTTAAAATTCAATTATGCGGTTTCATAACAAAATACCTTAAATATCCTTCAAAAAAGAAAAGTCTCGTTTTATCCTTGTTCACATATACAATTATACTACATCAACAATAGTTGGCATTTGGTTGAATCTCAGGTGTGATTGCAAAGTTTTCCAATATAGAATCCGCATAATCCAACAAAAATCTTTCATCATTAATTACATCATTACAGCTGAGATAACAATGAAATAAAATTTGTGGAGAACATAGAAACAATACAAGGAAACAAAGGTCATAAGTTGGATTTAATGTGTTTGTGGACCTTTTCCTGTTTGTGGTTCGTGCACTATTTTTGTTAGCAGACCATTGCCTCTGTCTTTGGTTGTTGTGGTTTGATTTGTTTGTGGACCTTTTCCTATCCGTGGCTCGTGCACTACTTTTGTTAGCCGACGTTTGTGTGTGTTTTTGGCTGTTGTGCTTTGATTTGTTTGGGGATCTCGTGCTCTTCCTCCGTTGTGTTTTGGTTTGGCTAGTAGAACAGGAGTCCCTGTCCTTTGGGTCATTGTTACAGAAATTTGCATGGTAGAGTTGGAAGGGTGCATGGAGCAAGGTGAAGCAAGACGCATTGCAATGAGAGTGAATTGAAGTGGAATGATAAATAGTTAATGCAGAAGATGGTGGCAGTAGGAGAGAAGAGAAGGTTATGGTATTGGTGTAGTGGTAGGTTGATGGAAGGTGGGAGTTTATAGGAAAAAAGTAGGGACTAATGGAAGAAAAGTATAACATATTATTTTTGGAAGTTGTCAAAATATGGAACCAGTCTATCTGTGTTTCTAATTCTAGGGATTCCTAGTCCAATAAAGTGCCATGACTAAGCAGTTCACATTCACCATTTATTTCCAAATTTCCTTATTCTATTTTATGCTTTTAAAAAACTTATATATATATATATATATATATATATATATATATATATATATATATATATATATGAATAACTAATACCAGATTTTTATGAAGTTTTTTAACACAATAAAAAATATATGTTTTTTTTATTTTTATAATTTATGTTTATTTAAGGCACGATAATTTTATTTATTTTATTATTTATTAAAATTATTTTTAATTAGATTTATATTAATATAATATATTTTTAATAATTATTAAAGTTAGAATTAAATAAGGTGACACTAATTTTTGCAAACCAGATACGGATTTGAGAGTCGGTTACGAGTGGAGAAGATGTTAGCATCCCACGACGCCCATCCTAGGAACCTATAATCAAATAAGAAAAAAAGAGTGTAATTTTATAAAATGTTATTTTTCCAAAACAATAACAATAAAGATGCTAGTAAAGACAAATAAAAATCAAGAAAAATATTTTTTTTTTTTTGTTTTTTGGCCCAATAAGGATTGACCTTGGTCCTACGTATTTCCATCCATGGTAGAAAATCAGGATTTACGTAGTTACAATTTGAAAATATTTGTTTTGGTATTTGGGTGTTTGGTGTTTTTTTTATATCTTTTGTATTTAATATTTGTTTTATATTTTTATATTTTGAGAGAAATTTTATATTTTATATCTTTTTTTTTCTTTGGAAAGTGCTTTTGGAAAAGAGATACAACATTCTCGGTCGTGACGTATAGATACAGTTCTCACTCTCGGCAAAGGGATAAGTCACTCTTGGAAAATATATATGGTTATTTTACTCTTGGGAAATAGATACGACACTTTCGACCATGCGTATGGATACGATATTCTCGGCTATGTCATATAGATATAGTTTTCACTCTCGGCCACAAAGTATATATACAACACTCTCGGCCATGCATATGGATACGATTTAGATTCCTAAGATGCAATTTTGAGGTTCTAAGGATGCAGCCAAGGTTTCCTATGGATGCGGCTTTGGCTTCTAAGGATATAGCCTACACGTATATGGATATGACTTTGACTTCTAAGGATAGGTTCATGTAAATACGATTTTGCTTCCTATGGAATAAGGATGTGACCTAGGTGTATATGGATACGACCTGGACTTTTAAGATGCGGTTTTGAGGTTCTGAGGATACAGTTTAGGTTCTGAAGATGCAGTTTAGTTTCCTAAGGATATGATTTAGGATGCGGCCTAGGTGTATATGGATACGACCTAGGTTTCTAAGATGCGATTTTGAGGTTCTAAGGATATGATTTAGGTTTGAAGATGTAGTTTAGGTTCCTAAGGATACGATTTAGGCTTCTAAGGATGCGACCTGGGTGTATATGGATACGACCTAGACTTCTAAGATGCGGTTTTGAGGATACGGTTTAGGTTCTGAAGATGCGGTCTTGAGGATACGGTTTAGGTTTTGAAGATGCGGTTTAGGTTCCTAAGAATACGGTTTAGGCTTCTAAGGATGTAGCCTAGGTTTATATGGATATGACCTGGACTTCTAAGATGTGGTTTAGGTTCTGAAGATGCGGTTGAGGTTCCTAAGGATACGATTTGATATCTAAGGATACGACTTGGGGTCCCTATAGATACGATTTGGACATATAGGGATACGACCTGAGCATATGGATACGGTTTGGACATATAAGGGTATGTCCTGGGATCTAAGGATACGACTTGGGGTTTTGAGATGCAGATTAAGGCATATGTGATACAGTTTGAGCTCTAAGGATACAATTTGGGCTCGAAGGATACGGTTTAGATTCTTATATATACGATTTGGGCATCTAATCGATCTTGTTTGGGTTGATACGATTCTATTTAGTTTTGTTTGAGTATAAGTGATTATGTTTGGTTTTGTTTGGGTTGATATGATCCCACTTACTTCTGTTTGGGTAGAAGTGATTTTGGGTTGGTGTGGTTATCACGTTTACCGTCCTCACTGGGAACTAGATGAAGAATTGTGCTCGAGGCAATAAACTTCAAAATTTGTTTATTCATTTTTTATTTTAATTCTTCTATATATATTTTTCGTTGTTCGCTGGGAAAATTAACTTTTAGAATAAATAAAATCTGTTTTTGTAAAATTGACCCTAAATTGCAGATATTCAGAATTATTGTGCCCATAGCAACGTTCATTCCGCACAACCCACATTATCACATGAATTCAATAAAGGATTGAACAAGATTTAGATAACGGGACTAAAATATGATAAAGAATAATCAACTATCAACAGTAGTATAACATACAGGAACAAAGAGTGAGATTGAGAATGCAAGAATAATGCTCATAACGTCGAGTTTTCGAATGCCTATCTCTAGAAGCAATTATGTATTATGTTATCCTTTTTGATAGTGTTTCTATTTTACAAAGAAAATATATCAAAACTATTTTTACAAATTTTACAAATTATCACAGACTCAAAGTTGTCAGCATTTTGATGTGCACTAATGCTTCTAACTCCTCTGATCTTCTATGTGTCTCGTCATGGCTCTTGTGATTAGGCCTTGCCTAGACCTTCTTCCATCAATAAGTTCACTATGATAGTGAGCAAATAAAATGAGAAAAAAAAGGACATTCAAAGAGAATACAATAGTTGCATAGGACAATAGTCTCCCAAACAATTAAATGATCATATTAACGAAATTTGTCATGATAAGTTCAAACAATCCCTTATAGATTTTATGCTCAGTATTATCCCATACTCATCCAACAATGTGTCTTATAAACCCAAAACCCCTAAAACTAATTAAACAACAATATAACAAACCAATCCTACTTAAATGTTAGGGTGTAATAATACTTGTATAGTCACTATTACAAAGTCTCATCACATTACAAGTATACACCATCAATACAACAAAGATCAGAAAAGAAAACAAACAAGTTTAGCCAAATGTAAATAAAACCTTTAGCTTCTCAGTTCAAAGAATTGGGTTTAATGACCTCTCTTTAATGATTCTCCTAATCAAATTAAAATTGAAGAATTAATATAAGTGGGTGAGATGGGCCTATGGAGAATAAAAGAGAAAACAAAGATGAAAAGAATGTTGTGAACCTTTTCAATTTTATGTGAGATGAATATAGTGGTGTCGTCTAGGGTTTCTTAGGACTTGTTGGAGTAACCACATCGGAGGCTTGATACCATCGGTGAAAATAATGCATAGGGGGGGCAATGATAATCGTTGCCAAAGGGATTTAAAAAGGTAAAAATATAACTCACAATGGAAAACAAAGCAATGGGATGCATAAGCTCTTTTCGATGATTCTCATACAAAGAGAAAAGTGAAGAAAGAGATGAGTGGGCTAGACGAGCTAGTGGAGAATAAAAGAGAAAATAGAGATGAAAAGAATGTTTCAAACCTTTTGATTTTCAGGTGAGATGAATATGGTGGTGTCGTCTAGGGTTTATTAGGGCCTGTCAGAGTAATAGTGTTAGAGGCTTAAAAGTATCGGTGAAAACAATGCATGAGGGGAAATTTAGAATGTTACCAAATGGATTTGGAGAAGAATATAGAGTGAACTTGAGTCTGAGAAGAGAGAAAGACCAGAAAAAGGAATGAAGAAAGGGAAGAAGAAAAATAGAAGGACATGTGTTACAGATGAATGAAATATGTTGAGAGAAAATATGCATACATGGGCTAGTGGGTCGACCCTTCTCGCTTTGTCTGTGTCTCGACAGGTTGGTGGGTTCAAAATGTTGACCCATACCACCTAAATGACATTGGGTTGGCAGGTCGACCCACCGAGCCCGACCCACTTTGCCACCTCTACCCCCACAATTCTTGTTGTTATCCTTGTATTACGCATGTTAAACCATGTCGTGTTTGTTATTCATGACTACTCTAGAGATCTTACGAAGACTTCATACAAGCAGTCTAACTTGACATTCATATAGATGATTTTATCAAGTGTATGCTGCAAGTCATACACCATCTGTAAGGAATATAAAAATCGTTAAAAACTTTGTTTGAAGTTAAAATTTCTTACGCCATATAGAATTTAACTAGAAAGTTTGAATTATGGAGTATGTAATACTTTGACATACTATATGAAGGGATAAAGTGGATTTAAATTGATCTTAATTCTAGCACTGATAAGTAACTTATTTATACCTATATGAACCTTATCCATTAGATCCCCAATCATAAATGTTGGACTCCCATCACTTGTTTGCTTGAAATTGGCTTGAGTCTCATTCTCTTTGATGTTTCTTAAATTATGTTTCTTTCTAAAGGTTTCGCTAGAGGGTATGCTATATTTTGTTTTGACTTAACATAATCAAAAGAAAATATTTCACTCTTTAACAACTTCTTTATCTAATTAAATCTCAATTGTATATATTTGTTCTTTCCATTGTAAGTTTTTCTTTCAGTTAAAGTTATCGGTGATCAATAATCACAATATGGACACATATGGGCTTGGTTTCATTCCTAATGGAATATTTGCTAAGAAGTTTTTGAACCACTCAGTTTCACTTTTAGCCATTTCAAGAGCAACGAACTCTAATTCCATTATTGATATTACAATAATTATTTGTATGACTAATCTCCATGTGATTGCATTACCTCAACTATAAATATATAACCACTTATAGATTTTGTCTCATGAATAATCTAGTTATCATCATTGTACCCATCTAATATAATATGAAAAATCTAGTATATATATTCGATGTCATCATCATTGTACCCTTTTAATATAATATAAAAAATCCACTATATTCGATGTCAAAATCCATAATACTTTTTAAATATTTCATGAATATTGTAATTGCATTCTAATGATTCTCGTTGGAACTTTAAATGTACCCACTCAGTATACCAATGTATAAAAACAATAACCTCCCAATTTTAAGAAATTGATTCTCGTCTGTCTATCTTTATTTTAAAAGTTAATATCATAAGGGTTACATACTTGTTTAACTAACCGTGTAACTAAACAACCTAGAGAAACCATCTAAAATCCATAGCGAATAAAAGAATTATTAACTTGAAATATCCGAAAATTAATTATGATATTAACATGGTATTTAAGAAATAAAGAATAATTACTTCTTATTTGGATAACAGAATTAATAAACCAAGACCTGTGAAATAAACACTTTGACCGCACGGCAAAGGGACTTATTCTGAATGTTCTATCTTAAAAATATCATTATATCAAGGTTTTCTTGTCTGAAAAAATTAGAAAAACATTTTTTATTTTATTTCTTTTTTTATTTTCTAAAAAAGTTTTTATTTTAATTTTTAATTTGCTATGACTTGTTTGACTTACCAATTTTTAATTAAAAAGAAAACAACAAATTTACATGTCAGTGTTTAGTTCCAAGAGACTTCAAAGTCTTGAACGCGTACTTTTACTATGGATTAATAGTCAACTAAGTGCCACTTGCTACGTCTCTGAGAATAAACAAATTAACAAATTGATTGCTCAAAAAGCCCTTTAGTCTACTTTTTAACTACACACAACTTGTTTTGTAGTTAATAAAATTATAGCTATCAAGGTTCTTGAGTCAAAATCTTCCTCTATGTAATAAAATATGATATTTATTTTAAGATACACGTTGAATTAAATACTTATGTTTTTTATTTGTTAATATTTTTCAAAATACATATTTATTTATATCGATATTTTTAGTTTTCCTGTATCAATTTATTTATGAACATATGTTAATTTAACATTTTTTTTACCTAACAGATTATTGTGTATATTTTTAGTTTATTAATTAATTTATTCACTTAAAGAGCGTTTATCTTTATGCTTTTTATTATTATATTTTCTAAAAATTTTCAATTCATGTCTATCTGTACACAATTCTTATATTTTGGATATTATTTAATACTTTTTTTAGTTCCATAGCACTATAGTGTAAAAATTTTGACTGTTATCCACGCATAAAATATATGTAGTGATATGAAACTACAAGTATCAATGCATGACGAAAGAGACTTTTACGATATATTAAACTTAGTATTTCAAACTGTGACCGTCTATTATCAACAAATTTTATAATCGTATATACTTTTCTTATGATTCCCTTGGCAATGTATTTATCATATTAACTAATTATTTTCCTCTTCACACATTCAAAAGGATTAGAGTCCCATTCTGAAGGCGTCTGCTCCTTTTCTTTACTGCATTTGTCACTCATTGCTATCGATGGTTGTATTTTAAACAATTGATTTGCTCGAATATAGAATACGCATAATCCAACAAAAATCTTTCATCATTAATTACATTATTACAGCTGAGATAACAATGAAACAAAATTTGCTGAGTACATAGAAACAATACAAGGAAACAAAGCTCGTAAATGGTATTTAATGTGTTTGTGGACCTTTTCCAGTTTGTGGTTCGTGCACTATTTTTGTTAGCCGCCCATTGTCTCTGTCTTTGGTTGCTAAGGTTTGATTTGTTTGTGGACCTTTTCCTATCCGTGGTTCGTGCACTACTTTTGTTAGCCGACGACTGTGTGTGTTTTTGGCTGTTGTGGTTTGATTTGCTTGTGGATCACGTGCTCTTCCTCCGTTGTGTTTTGGTTTGGCTAGTAGAACAGGAGTGCCTCTCCTTTGGGTCATTGTTATAAAATTTTGCGTGGAAGAGTTGGAAGGGTGCATGGAGCAAGATGAAGCAAGAGGCATTGAAATGAGAGTGAATTGAAGTGGAATGAGAAATAGTTAATGGAGAAGATGGTGGCAGTAGGAGAGAAGAGAAGGTTATGGTATTGATGAAGTGGTAGATTGATGGAAGGTGGGAATTTATAGGAGAAA
>Ga0209489_107382_pt1 | contig 16448 bp, 7 predicted proteins | sample SiratrowhiteBW_FD_187527 | JGI IMG/M metagenome (GOLD analysis project Ga0209489, IMG submission 187527) | Root nodule microbial communities of legume samples collected from California, USA - Siratro white BW (SPAdes) (version 2) | ecosystem: Host-associated > Plants > Roots > Nodule | place: USA... | reverse complement strand
AGACCTCCTTCGACTCTCACCACCTAGTAATGATCATCTATTTGATTCCTATTACTAGTAGAGTCAGGATATCAATCGTTATTGATCAGATCCTTAGACAATGCACTTCCTAATTAACCAAGACACGGGTGTTTTCTTTCCTGAAAACACTATGCCTAGGCTTTGACAAACTTTATCAACACTCTTAACAATATCACATTACAATATAGATCTCTACTCATGCATTCATTCACTTATAAATCTCAATCTCCACTTCAATATCAACATTTAAAGAAATCACTAAACTATCAATATAATTAAACTTAAATTATCAATAAATTGGTTTTACTAAATACATACATTGCATTCCAAAAGAGCTAAACATTCAGAAACAAAAAGCTCAAAAAAAAAATTTTTTTTTTTTTAGCTTGGGCGAGACCAATTTCGCCCGGGCGAAAATACCCCTCGCGAAAATTTATCGCTTGGGTGAAAGTAGTCCAGAGAGCAAGGTCTATTTTTGCCTGAGCGAAAATACTCTCGCCTGGGCGAGAATACCTCCTCGCTTAGGCGAAAGATTTCTCGCCTGGGCGAAAGCACTCCAGAGAGCACACTTGCTCCAGGGGCTTCCTCGCCTGGGCGAGTGTACCCTCGCTTGAGCGAACTACTTTCTCGCCTGGGCGAGTAATTTCCCGCCTGGGCGAAAACAGTCCAGAGAGCATACTTGCTACTCGAAACTATTCTCGCCTGGGCGAGATGATGTCGCCTGGGCGAATTATGCAGAAAAATCAACAGCATTCACTATATCAGAGTTACCATGCATGCCTCAGATGACTAAATTGAGTGAAAATCAAGCCACATACACAATGAATGATCTACCCTAGCACAAATTATCTATTCAACAGATCAATATATCATCAATTTTGATACAATTATCTCATACATGCAACATTCAATTCAACATTTCAGACCTGCAGGAAACTTTACCAGATACAAATTATACAATTACTACAATCATTAACTTCTCTATTCAAGACTTAAATTTGTAAATCAAACAAGCACTAAGGTTAGCTTCCCTTACCTTAATCGCAGTGAAAGTTCTCTCTAGCACTCCAAAAAGCTTAAGATCTTCGGGAACTCGAATCTGCACCAAAGGACCTCTGATCAACGATCAGACTAACACACTAGGAAACTGAGCTCACAGAGGCACCGTCTGATGGCTCAGATGCAACATGCGAGCTTAGTAAGCAGAGGAAAAACAAAAACCTAAATCTGCTTTAAGGAAAAGGGGCAGAAGATGAACTTACTCTAACGGAGGTTCTGATCGGATAGACTTGCTCTATTCTCCGCCACGAGTCCAACAATGGGCTCCGCTTGAAAAACTGATGAGGTATGGAAGCATAGACTTAGAGAGAAGTCAGAGGAAAAGAAGTTAGGGGTTTTAGAGAGATGATGACTTGAGTTGATATGAGACTTGACTACTTACTTTTTCTATAAATACGCGTTTTTAGTTTAATAATATAATAATCAAGTGCTCATTCCACTTCTACCATTTTACTCAAATGACAGATTTTTTAGGTTGTTACAATAACTTTATACGAGAAAATATAAAAGTATATTAAAATATTGAATAATGAGTAAGTAATTCAAGTATTATATGTTACTTTTTAACGATCAAATTAAAGATAAAATGAAATCGTTTCATAAAAATGACTATATATAATATTGGTAATAAATTATCAAATACTTTAAGTAATAATTGATAAATTAATATTTGAATAATTTTTAGTAGATAAACAAGACTTAAATTTTTACCATTTTACTCCTTTTAAAATCATTTGTGTTAAACATAAATTCATAATATTTTAAAAAAATACTTAATTTAATAATTTCAAATAAAAAACTGCAAATTAAAAAACCTTTCCTTAATCTGTGAAGCTATAAAGCTTGTTAAGATTGGATGAATACTTGATTTGTCTGCCCTAGAAATAATTTTGCGATACAATAAAAAAATTTAAAAAACGAAAAGCATAAAAAAAGAATCTTTATGTGGGTCCTGTTCTTGATACCACACAAAAGGTCGAAAGAAGATTGATTCTTGGTGATGATGCGTATGGAACAGTATCTTCTTTATAAGTTTTGCTTGCATGCTGTTTATTCACAAAACAGAGAAAGAGAAAAATACTTAAAATAGCATTATTTATTCCAAGAAAAAGAAAAAAGAGGGAAAAAAGTTTATTAAAATGTATGAACTGTCACAGTCTCCCATTGAATTAGGAAACCAACAGAGGAAGGAGACGTGGCATGTTTTCATTCCCATACAACTTTCTGCATTGATATTTATGGTAATGCGTGTTATTTTTTTATGATCATAATATTAAAGAAAAACAAGTTAACTAAATTTTATAGAATAATTGTAAGTTACATTTTTAACTTTAGTTTTGTTAAGTTTGTGGTTATTCTAGTTATCATGCGTGTATTTTGACTATTTTATTTTAACGGTTTAAAAACAATAAATTATTTACAGAAATGTTTTGACTGAAAAAATATTTAACAAAAAATAATCATCCTCGCGCAATAAGCTTAATAAAATTCAGAATTTGAAAAAGAAAATTGTAAGATACGTGCCAAAAATAAAAAAGAAAAAAAAATAGATGACGGATAAAGTTATTTATTTTTAATTTCGGACGAACATTCTTTACAATTTAAAACAAGCGCATAAAAAAGGGATTCTCAAATAATCCATATTTATCAAACGATTTTGTTATTATTTTTACAATATAATCAAGTGTTTTTAAGGATTTACCGTTTTCTTCAATATAGAAAGTGGATGAAGATCTTTTGTAAAATTAATTTAATTTATTTTTAAGGTTTAATTTAAATAGTTTAATGCAAAATTTCACTGCAGATTTCAATATTATTTTTTTTAAATTTTATACATTGATAATAAGTCGACATTATTTTTCAAAATATACACTCTATTATATATTTAATATATTGATAAAATATATATAAATTAAAATTATAATGATAAAGTATACAATAACTTTATATTATAAAATTTATAAAACTACGATAATTAAATTGTAAACTGTATAATTATAATATTTGAAATTTAATATAAATATCTTGAATTAATTAAACTGACATGACCAAAAATAAGGTTTTTAGTTTATACAACTTGTAAGTAATGAAGGTAAGATATTTTGATGTCAACGAAGAGGCACGGACAGTTAAAGATACGCGCCTAGCACGCGCGTCGCGTGTATGCGATATTATAGATTTTTTATGGTTCAAGTGGGAACTCACAAACTTGAGGAGCAAGTTTATATGTACTTTTTATGTTATTTATTGTTGTTTGAATAGTCATGTAATTATACAATGTATTTGATCATAAACATTTACCCTTGATAAATTTATTATATTTTTACTAAATTATGTTAAAACAAATGTTGGACAGCATTTTTTTCTTCGTAATATATATTTTTTTATGATAGAATATATTAGCCTTTTACTAATATTCTTATAAACTAATCTACGAATTTTTAAATAAAATTAAATACAAGTTATAATATTTTTTAACTCTTGATAAAAATAATCATACTTTTATCTTTACATTTTAATAAGTAACGAGGAATTAGGTGGGAAGAGTGACTAATAATAATTCACTTTCAAAATAAATATGTAAAATAATTAAAAACTGACGGAGAATACAGGCATAGTTGATTAAAATATTTTTTCTTAAAATTAAACGAAAAATAAATTACGATGCTTAAAATGTCTATAAATATTACAAACAGATAATATTTCCTTCACGGGACAATAGGTTAAAAATATTAGATCACGTAATCTTTTTCTATTATGTTCCATCCTTTGACATGATGATCATATTATACATAAAATCCCATTTAAGAAATTATGATAAAACCCTATTTAAAAAATGGTAAAAACTTAACATGTTCGGATCATCGTAATACCAAATTAATATATATTTATTAGAAATGTCAATTAGAGAAGTGTACAAGTTTTTTTAAAGTAAAATTTTATTTATTTATGTTTGAATTTTTAATAGTTACAAAATTGTGTTATATTTTTTTTTTCTGTATAATAATAATATACTCCGTGTAATTATTTAAATGGTTATTAAATACATGATATTGTTAAAAGGAAATATATTTTTTAATATTAAATATAATTATACAAAATTTGAAATATACTAAATAAATTAAGTGTTTTAAAACAAAACTAAATATAGATGTATCCATCATAACAATTACTATTATTATCATACCTAATACATAATCAACAAACATATTTACAAGTAATAAGTAATATCATTATCTAATAATGTATATTAATATGATTTTAATGCATTCAATAAATAATAAATAATTTATAATTTAAATATCTGTTGGAATTGTTAGTGATACTAAGCTTATGAGTTATATTATAGTAGGTTATCATATTGTATTTTTAGTCAATCTTATTATTCTATTCATAAGGTAGGATTATTATTGACATTACCTGAATCCGATTTACCTCGTCTTAGTTTATAATATACTTTCAGTATTTTTTCAAAGACACTCCTCACCATCAATACCTTAGTCTATATGAATGAGACTAGCAATAGTATTAATAAAACTAGATATCATAATTGAATATGCTATAACATAGCTTACCAACCAAATTACAAACTATAATTCTTCAATTACAAATAATCATACATTTGAGTAGATTATGGACACTAACCTTGACTTTACTCAATCTCACGAGCAATCAATAGATTATGTGCATCAATCCTCAACTTTACTGATCTCACATCACATATCTTAAACTATGTAATAATATTTTAATTTTACCTTAATAGAAGTCCAAAACATTCAACAATTCAAGCTAATTTTCACTTGTACAAAAATCTAGCCGCTTAAGCAAAAATTGGTCTAAATTGATTATGTTCCTGATAGATTATTTTTGCTTGAGCTAATTTTTTTAAACATTTTTTTCCAAGTGAAAAAGTCATCACTTTAACAAAAATTATACTCTCTCAAATCACACGTCATTGTCACACTTTTGCTTGAGAAAAAAAAGTTAAGATTGTGCAAAAAGTATAACACTAGATGAATTTCAACAATATCATACTTTCACTTAAATCAAAATAGACATAACACCAATCTTTCCATAAATAAATAAACTTTAACTCATCCATTCACAAATATAATTAAATAAAATTATTTTTCCATATTAGTTTATTATTGCTTCTTCCAAATCTAAAAATATACAAAATTTCAATCATTTACCTTACAAAACTAAAAAAAAATGATAATAGAGGGATAATAATTTTGTAAAAATAAACTACAAACTATTAACTTATAGAAGTAATTGAATAATAATTTAATATCCTTAAATTATATATTATATATATTTTTTATACCTTATCATGAAGATGAAATAAAAAATATATATTTTAATTGTTGTATAGTCAATTTAAAAAATATATAATTTTATATTTAGCCTATGCGTCTAATCAATGAAGAGATTTCATATTAATACTTGTAATGAATAAGAATAATAATTACGAATATCAATGTAGTTGTCATCTTAATTATTATAGATCTTTTTAGATGAAAAAAGTAGTTTATTGAGAAAAATAAAATTTTGAAATAAACATGTAATATGAGCAAATAATCAATCATACTTTACCAGTTAAAAATAAGTTTCGATGTACTTTAAAAGATACAAGAGAGCATAATTTAATCATAAATACAAAAGTAGGTATAGATTAAAACGAAAAATAATTTTCATTAGATAAAAATACAAATTTTCAAAGTACGAATGGAATTAAAAAACGAGTGACGTAGGTGCTGTGCGCGTGACAAGTGACCCAATTTTGTGCAAGTATTGTTTCAGTTGGCTATCCCCATATGCTTTCTCTCTCTAGCTACCTCCTTATATTTTTAATATGAGTAAAACCTAACATTTTCTCCACGTGAAATTATTAAAATTTAAATCTATTTTCTTATTATTATTTATAAGTCAGCAATTTAATTCTTTAAAGGTTAAATTGGTCATTTAATCTAATTACTTATCAATAATTACCAGTTCAGCTCCACGTCCTTCCCGATATTATTCACTACCTAATCTTCTTCAATTATTATTTTATTTTAAATAAATAAATTAAATCCAATTATTATCCAACCCCTCTCACCTCTATTTCCCTTTATAAGGTCAAGTTCACTGCACTTTTTCTCCACTCTCAACACCTTCCCTTCTCTTCTTCAACAAACATGGCTTCTTCCACTTCCCTTGCCATGGCGATTATGTTGCTGTTCATGCTCTTCGCGCTTTCTTCAGCCTTAGACATGTCCATAATCTCTTACGACAACGCTCACCAGGACAAGACCTCGTGGCGCACTGACGAAGAGGTCATGTCCTTGTACGAGGAGTGGCTCGTGAAGCACGGTAAATTATACAACGCGCTCGGAGAGAAGGATAAGAGGTTTCAGATTTTTAAGGATAACCTGCGATTCATCGACGAGAAAAACGCAGAGAACCAAACTTACAAGTTGGGACTCAACCGGTTCGCGGATCTGACTAACGAAGAGTACAGGGCTAGATTCTTGGGAACGAGGATCGACCCGAAACGAAGATTAGGAAGAACTCCGAGCAATCGATACACGCCACGTGTTGGAGACAGTCTACCAGATTCAGTTGATTGGAGAAAGGAAGGTGCTGTTGTGCCAGTCAAAGATCAAGCAAGCTGCGGTAAGAACTCTCTATTTCAACTTATCTCTTAAGCTTTGTTTTTATCTTTTATTTTTTATTTTTTAATTAAAAAATAAAGTTAAATCTTTTACTTCGTTTTTTTGATCTGTATGTAATATATATTGTTATTATTATATTTTAGTTGTTTCGTTAAATAGGTTAATTGATACCAAATTGTGGTTTTTTTCTCTCGTCACTCATTTTTCTTAACCCTAAATCCTCGATCCTGTATCAGATACTTATCCTAATTGTTGATGAACCGATAGTAGTACTATGATTGTTGTGGTTTGGTCGGAGTGTTGTGACGGTCTTTGCATATGGGATTAAATCCTTAATCGGATGTGATTTAATATTTTTTTAAGAAAAAAAAAAAACACTATGAATGAAGTAGCGTAGGGGTTGTTCTCTGTCTGTTTATCCACGTTGACATTGAGTTCGAGTTCTGAAATTGAGAAGAATAAATCTGAGTTATTTAGAAGAATAAATCTGAGTCTACCTGTTTGTAGAAAATGTCTACAGCAAAAAAAATTAATAGAACGTATTTCTTCTTTACTAATAATGGTGATATTTTGTGTGTGGTCATCTTTGATTGATGGCTTGCTTTAACTTGAATATCTACCTGATTTACTTATTAATATCTGGAATGAAAATATCTATTCAAAATTGGTTTTCTTTGAAACTTCAATTCAAGGTATTAATGGAGACCCACCTACCCTACCCTTTTGTCCCCGGTATTACTCATCGTGACATGTGATAACAACTTATGTGAATAAATGAATCACCTTTGGGTATTTGTCAGGATCCATGAATACTTAACCTACCAATCATTACTATTGTTCTTTGTCTTTGTGTACCATTTCTTTTTTTATCTTTTTTTTTTATGTATCTGTTAACGTGACTGAAGAGCTAATGATGATAATAATAATAATAATTAAAGAAGTCACTTTAGGTTGAGGTGAATCATGGATTATGACTATGAATTATGATTGAGCAAGGACCATACTATGATTCATTGAGTTTATTGAGTGATCTTTGTCTTTGACAATCTATAACTTTTTTAAACATCTTTGAATGTAGGGAGCTGTTGGGCATTCTCAGCTATTGGTGCAGTGGAAGGAATTAATAAGATAGTGACTGGCGATCTGATTTCATTATCAGAACAGGAATTGGTGGATTGTGATACAGGATATAACATGGGATGCAATGGAGGACTTATGGATTATGCATTTCAATTCATCATCAACAATGGAGGCATTGATTCCGAAGAAGATTACCCTTATAAGGGTGTTGATGGTAGTTGTGATCAGTACAGGGTTAGTACCCCGTCTTTGATTTTATTTTGTGAAAATAAATGCTTTTTAGTAGTTATTAAGCAAATTCTGATGTTCATTTGTTTTGTTTGATTATCTTGTTAATGTACAGAAAAATGCTAAAGTTTTGTTTGATTATCTTGTTAATGTACAGAAAAATGCTAAAGTTGTTTCTATTGATGGTTACGAAGATGTTAATGCTTATGATGAGTTAGCATTGAAAAAGGCTGTTGCACATCAGCCTGTGAGTGTAGCCGTTGAAGGAGGAGGCAGGGAATTTCAATTATATTCATCTGTAAGTTTTTAAATTGATTTTATATCCAAAGTTTTGAATGTATAAACTAAAGTTTGGAACTACAGGAAGTCATTTTGACTCTAAGCAAAAAACACTATATTTCATCTGTTGTCAGGGTGTCTTTTCTGGAAGATGTGGAACAGCGTTAGATCATGGTGTTGTGGCTGTCGGATATGGTACAGAAAACGGTCATGATTATTGGATTGTGAGGAATTCATGGGGTGCTAACTGGGGAGAGGAAGGATACATCAGATTGGAAAGAAATTTGGGTAACAGCAGATCAGGAAAGTGTGGAATTGCTATGGAGCCATCTTATCCCATTAAGAGCAGTCCAAACCCACCTAATCCTGGACCATCACCTCCTTCACCCGTGAAGCCACCAAATGTTTGTGACAATTACTATAGCTGCTCAGATACTGCTACTTGTTGCTGCATTTTTGAGTTTGGAAACGCTTGTTTTGAATGGGGTTGCTGCCCTCTTGAGGGTGCTACCTGCTGTGATGACCACTACAGTTGCTGTCCCCATGACTATCCCATCTGCAACACTTCTGCTGGAACTTGTCTCAGGGTATGACTAAGACCATCTAATTTTTTCCTACATGCTTGCATTTTGAACCGAATTTTCAGATTGAACTAACCTTTTACATTTTGGATTTTAGTGGAGGATAGTTCATACTCACCATTAGAGAGAGCATATAGCATTTGAGAACATAGTGTCTCTTTGAAAGAAACTGCTCCATAGACATTTTGTCATTTGTACAGAGAAAAAAAATTGAAATAAAATTTTCCAATCAACTCAACATAGTTGTTGGAAAGTTTTTTTCATTTATATGCAGAAGTTTGTGTCCACATGTTCTTGCATTCTTCACATTGCATTACTGAGTGTGGTTTCTTGAGATTGCACCATTTGTTCATTTGTTTTTTTGTGATTGTATCTGATATGCTTTTTTAAGTTTTGTAACACCTTTAATACAAAAGAATGGAGATTTACTCATTATTGGATATGCACTTATCTGAATGTTCTCTGAATGACAGAGCAAGAACAACCCATTTGGAGTGAAGGCGTTGAGGCGTACTCCAGCCAAACCCCATGGGGCCTTTGCAGGCAACAACAAGGTCAGCAATGCTTAAGCTGTCAAGGGCAATGCATGCGTGCAGAAGGAGTCAATGATGAAGTAGAGGGAAGAAGAGGATTGACACACCAACTAATACACTTCTCCTTTACTTTCACAAAATATTGCACGTAGCATGCAACTCTGTATCATTTTATTATGATACACAAACAGATTTATCATGACAAATTTCAGTCAAACATTGGCTATGTACATAAAGGCTATATTATTTATGCTCTTGTATTTGTATTCAAACTCCAAATGACGAACATATTTGATTGCTGTCAGTTTCCAAGTTCTGTAGAATGTGTTACAATGAAGCTATCTTATCTTATTTCCTAGCATTTTGGAATACACTGGACCCATGTGCTTGCTTTTTGCATTCTGCTTAGGTTAGCTAGAGGATATTATGGTTGATTAATAGAAATCATGCTCCTTTTGAATATGTGGACTAAAGCGATGGAAATCATGCTCCTTTTGAATATGTGGACTAAAGCGATGAAGTAGTATGCATTATAGTTGAAATCCTGCAACTTGGATGATACAAAATTCAGAAAACCTTTATATACTGAAGCGTAAGGGTGGCCTACTCATACCTAACAAAAGATGATTCGAAGCACTCAAATACCCTTTTAATAGATTTCTACATGATAGCAAAGAATTTGAACAGAAAAAGGTGGTGTTGGGGACCTTAGAGGGACAGTTCTTATACAAGGTCCAGCTTCACTTGCAAAATGCAATCCAATCCGGGTAAGTTGATATTTTTCTTGCATCAATTTCTTACACTCCATAAGATTCTCTGGTAACCTCTCTATTCATTCTGAAATGTTTCTGAAAGACATGTTGAGGACAAAACCATCAAATTCATATATATAAAGTGAACAACTTAACAATGCGACCTATTTCAGGTGGGAAAAATATCTTTACCTAATAGTTGAAGACTTTTTTTTCACGTGTTTTCACCTAATAATTTAATTTTTTTTAGTTAGTCAAGTTATCTTTCCTGACAACTAAAGATTAATCTTGCTAAAAGTAAAGATTTGTTTAACAAAATTGGTTTTTTTTTTAACAAATATTTGTTTATATACATAGATTTGGAGAATGAATTTCGACCATGTAATTAAGACATTATTATCTCCTAATCATATATCATAGAGATATTTAGTTTATGAGACATGTAAATGTCTATTGGAAAAGATGTCTTAGCTTTTTGCCATTACTTAGAGGCAAAATTATCATCCAACCAACAATTTAGTCGCGGTGCGTTAAGATTACATCAACAAGGTCTTTTCACAAGAAAGGTAAGGTGTAACTTACACAAATGAAAATATGAAATGAAGTATCTGCACTGAAATTATATTTAGCCTTAATGTGCAAAAGGGAGAGCAGTAGTCAATAAGCATTTCACCAACACACCCTTGTGGTAGAGAAATATAATCATCTCTGTCATGAACAGTAGATTATTACCGTCTAACTAAACTAAAACTTAGGGTGATTATGGTCATTCTCAAATATATTAAAAATATCTCATTAATCAAGAAATAAAACAACTTTTTTTATGATTTTCAGTAAATTTTGACCACAGCAACAACTTGGTGATCTAAACAGTGTGTTGCTAAGACACTTCTATTTATGTAGGACCACCTTTCCTTGTCTTGTTCCATTATAGGGTGGTGGAATATTCCTACCCAAGTCATTGCTATTATGGTAAAAAAGTTGGATCTTTTCTCTTGCAATCCATTCACTCTTGTTATTTGCTTGCTATTGTAGCTTAACTTTCTTTGAATGTTTGAAACTAAATTGAGATCTTCAACAATGTGAAGAAGAAGAAGAAAAACCCCTCAATTATTAATGGTAAATTGGAATTTTAAACAAAATTAGAGAATCTATATATTGTAATATATAGAGGGATTGTAACTTTTTGTATGATGTTTGTTTTTTTTTTTTTCAAATATACAAATGTGTGAGTAGAATATGTAACAGATAGTGTAACTCTTCACTGACTTGATAGATAAATTTTATTTCATTTTATTTTTTTTGTAACTTTATGAAGATATTTCTATTAAATTTTATGTGGAGAAGTATATTTTGAAATACTTTGATGAATATATAGATATTTATATTTAAGTCTATTATATAATTTTTATACAATAGATTTTCTATTATATAAAAAAATATGATATGTTACATTGATCAATTATGACTCGTTAAAATTCTAATTGGAATAAGTTTTTTCTACCTCAAATCTCAAGTTCCATATTTCTTATTTCAATAACATGTATGAGGTTTTGTTATCATGTGAGGTTAAAGCTATATACATAAATATCTATTAGACTATGCTCATAATGATATGTTTGATTTGTAAAGAAGACATTTTAAAGTTATTATGTCGAGGACTTTATTGAAATGTGTGTGAGTCAACATGCTAATGATTTTATAAAATAATATAACAAATTCAAACTGAATTTATGTTTTGTAAAAAGCCTTTGCTTAAAACTTTATGTCCTGATAAGGTTTAATGTATAAACATGACAAGTAAGATCAGTCAAACATAACTTAAAATGGATAGATATCCAATAACTTACAAAAAAATATATTTAAGACTTCAACCAATTGGTAGAAATACCTAATTAATGAACAACAAAACAAAACTAATTGATTAAATGAAATCAAGAATAAATGATTTAATTGGTTAGAAAGTCTTGAATAATCTTCCATGGTCTTATATGGTTCTCAACAATGTAGTATGACTTTTGGAACTCAAGAACAAATCAATTCCACAAGAAATCAATGAACTATATCTCAACAATTCAAAAATAGAAATTGGAATTGAAAATTAAACACACACAAGTAGTTCTTATAATCTTGTCACTAAACACGAATTTAACCAAGTTGTTATATAAGTGTGAATGTTTAATTCTTTAGAACAAATAGAGAAAAAAGACATGCAAACATGGAGGAGAAAAATGAACAAAGAACTTAAACTTTGAAAGAGATAAATGTACACTTGACTTTGAAAAACTCAAGATGATTCCAAGGTTGAGGACTTGCCTCTTGAACTCAAAAATAGAGAAAGTTTTCAATAATTCATGTTTAGTTTGTGTGTTAAGCCTCCCAAACAAGGTCCTTACAAGAAAATGAAAGATTTATACCTCATTTGGTTGGTTTTCCTAAGTTGTCAACTTAAGTCCTTGTTTTTGTATGCTATCTAGTCAAACCACTCATCTTTTATTTTTATTTTAAAGAAATATATTATAATATCTATATTTTTATTTATAAAAAGATTACAATAATTATCCTTAATGTTATCTTAAAGCCTTTTGTACATTTTCGTTATGTCTTCCTTCATAATTTTAAGATTTCTTTGTAAAATTTTATACTTCAACTCTCTTTTTTTTAGTCCTCATAATGAGTTCTCTTTGCAGTGATTTAGTTCTTTTTAGTTTAAGATTATTAAATTTTTTCAGACAAATATTAGATGAATATGATTTAATAATTATAAAAAAATCTCATAACTTATCCAAAATTAAACTTCTATACATATTTATTTTTTAAATTAATACACTTAAAATAAAATTAGTATTTTTTGTAACTTTATGAAGATATTTCTATTAAATTTTATGTGGAGAAGTATATTTTGAAATACTTTGATGAATATATAGATATTTATATTTAAGTCTATTATATAATTTTTATACAATAGATTTTCTATTATATAAAAAAATATGATATGTTACATTGATCAATTATGACTCGTTAAAATTCTAATTGGAATAAGTTTTTTCTACCTCAAATCTCAAGTTCCATATTTCTTATTTCAATAACATGTATGAGGTTTTGTTATCATGTGAGGTTAAAGCTATATACATAAATATCTATTAGACTATGCTCATAATGATATGTTTGATTTGTAAAGAAGACATTTTAAAGTTATTATGTCGAGGACTTTATTGAAATGTGTGTGAGTCAACATGCTAATGATTTTATAAAATAATATAACAAATTCAAACTGAATTTATGTTTTGTAAAAAGCCTTTGCTTAAAACTTTATGTCCTGATAAGGTTTAATGTATAAACATGACAAGTAAGATCAGTCAAACATAACTTAAAATGGATAGATATCCAATAACTTACAAAAAAATATATTTAAGACTTCAACCAATTGGTAGAAATACCTAATTAATGAACAACAAAACAAAACTAATTGATTAAATGAAATCAAGAATAAATGATTTAATTGGTTAGAAAGTCTTGAATAATCTTCCATGGTCTTATATGGTTCTCAACAATGTAGTATGACTTTTGGAACTCAAGAACAAATCAATTCCACAAGAAATCAATGAACTATATCTCAACAATTCAAAAATAGAAATTGGAATTGAAAATTAAACACACACAAGTAGTTCTTATAATCTTGTCACTAAACACGAATTTAACCAAGTTGTTATATAAGTGTGAATGTTTAATTCTTTAGAACAAATAGAGAAAAAAGACATGCAAACATGGAGGAGAAAAATGAACAAAGAACTTAAACTTTGAAAGAGATAAATGTACACTTGACTTTGAAAAACTCAAGATGATTCCAAGGTTGAGGACTTGCCTCTTGAACTCAAAAATAGAGAAAGTTTTCAATAATTCATGTTTAGTTTGTGTGTTAAGCCTCCCAAACAAGGTCCTTACAAGAAAATGAAAGATTTATACCTCATTTGGTTGGTTTTCCTAAGTTGTCAACTTAAGTCCTTGTTTTTGTATGCTATCTAGTCAAACCACTCATCTTTTATTTTTATTTTAAAGAAATATATTATAATATCTATATTTTTATTTATAAAAAGATTACAATAATTATCCTTAATGTTATCTTAAAGCCTTTTGTACATTTTCGTTATGTCTTCCTTCATAATTTTAAGATTTCTTTGTAAAATTTTATACTTCAACTCTCTTTTTTTTAGTCCTCATAATGAGTTCTCTTTGCAGTGATTTAGTTCTTTTTAGTTTAAGATTATTAAATTTTTTCAGACAAATATTAGATGAATATGATTTAATAATTATAAAAAAATCTCATAACTTATCCAAAATTAAACTTCTATACATATTTATTTTTTAAATTAATACACTTAAAATAAAATTAGTATTTTATTAATACTTGATATCATAAAATATTTTAACTATTATCCAATTTTTTGGAAAAAAAACTATCATTAATAATACTATTGAGATACAGTAATTAATTAATGAATGGTGATTAATAAAACTCCATTCAAAATACACTATTTAATAACTATATAATCAATATGTATAATTGGATGATTTTTATTATTATAATAATTACTTTAATTTTATATTTTAAAAATTGAATTCTATATATAATTATCAATTATAAATGGTGAGATTTTCATTATTTATTTATTTATATATGTCAATATTTAAGTTATCAATTATACATCCAAAAATGATTTTTCCTATAATATATATTAGTAATACTAATTAAATTGAAATATATACGTGATGATTAGGTTGAATGTTAAAAACATTAAAATTAAAATTGTACTAATCATAATAATTTAATTATATATTTTATAGATTAAAATCATAACAAAAATTAATTTACAACTTTATAAAAAGATAAAATATTAGATAAAGAATATCACAAAACAATAATGGCGAGTCAATTCCCACTATATAAAGAGACTCCTTCTTCTTCAATAAAATCTCCAAAGCCTTGCCAATAATCTCTGTATACGAGTACATTTCTTGCACCATCCTTTTTCCTCAAATCTTCTTTCTCTTTTATGTCTCTTACTTAATACAATAATCTCTTCTATGTTATATTCTAAATAACAGGTAGAAACCAAATAAGATTTTGAGACAAAATACATCTTTTTTCCTCAAATCTTCTTTCTCTTTTTATGTCTCTTAATACAATAATATCTCATATGTTATATACTACACAACAGGAATAAACCAAATAAAACTTTTATACGAAATAGTTGTGTCAACACTCGATTTTGTCCGGGTAGTATTTTAAATAATAATAATTTACTAGTTTAAGTTTTCTTAAAATAATAATAATAATTATTAAAATATATTGATTTTTCCATTAATTAAAAGATAATAATTAAAAAATATATATATAATTAAAATAATAAAAAAAACGAAAATAATAATAATAAATATTAAATAATTAATGATTAAATAATAAAAATTAAATAAAAATAAACAAATAACAAAAAAAAAGAATAAATAATAAAAACAAAAAAACGAAAAGGAGACTGCTTTCTAACTGTTTACTTGATTTGCACGTTCAAAATAAATAATAATAAATAATAAAAAATATAATAAAAAGAATCAGTCAATGGCAACAGACTCAAGTTCCCACTCCTTAATTTCACGTATTGTTTTAAAATAAAATAAAAAATATATATAAAATATCAATCGTGAAACTGATCAAAACAACCCACATTCTCCACTTACATAAAATAAAATTAATAATTAATAATGAATTTTTACCATTGAAAAGTGGCTTAGGTCTCATTCCTGGGTAGATTCGTTTTAATATTAATTTAAAAAATGTTTAAAAGAAATAATAACAGAGAGAAGGAGTCAAAGATTTGTTAACTGCTCTGAACCACTTAGAAAAAATAATAATAATAATAATAATAACCACTTAGATTTGAAAATAATAACAAAAAATAAAAAGATATATATTGGAAAAAGATTATTTTTGGACGGATCATTGAGGAAGAAAAGTGAAAAAAAGAGAGAATTGAAGAACCAAAAAAGAGCAAGAGAGAGAAAAAGAGTCACTACTGACTGAGAAGGAAAGGCACAGAAGGTATGTTTTCTTTTACAAAAATTTGCTTTTTAGTTTTATAAAATGATTTTTACTCTTGTACGTTGATACTATGCATTTCAAAGTTTTTATGGCACACACTTCACAAAAAAAAAAGAGAAAATTATAACATGTATGTCATCCTGCACCTCGCTCCCACCTAA
>Ga0209489_107380_pt1 | contig 16452 bp, 7 predicted proteins | sample SiratrowhiteBW_FD_187527 | JGI IMG/M metagenome (GOLD analysis project Ga0209489, IMG submission 187527) | Root nodule microbial communities of legume samples collected from California, USA - Siratro white BW (SPAdes) (version 2) | ecosystem: Host-associated > Plants > Roots > Nodule | place: USA... | reverse complement strand
TTTTTTTTTTTTTTTTTTTTGTGACTGTTTGAGTTAACGAAGCAAGCAAAATATAAAATGAAGTGTGTGGTTTTGGTAAGGTATGTATTGTAGAAATTGCTTTGAATAAGACATCACAATGTATGTTACGTGGAGAATAATAAGATTTTAGAGAGTCAAAAGTAATGTAGGTTTGAAAGAGTGGACAATAGTGTAGGGTTTGAGAAAGTGGAAAGCACTTTACAGTGCATTGTAGAAATATTTAGTGGATATTGTAGAAATATTTAGTGGATGTTGTAGAAATATTTAGTTTAGCATAGTTAAAAGGTTGGTTATGACTTAAGCATAAGTTTACAAGGATCACATTTTCATATTCAGATTGGCACTTTTCATCAATCAAGTGTCTTGACTCTCTGGCTTAGTCAAACTAGTTTGTGTAAGAGGTGAATGGTGGGGACTCTAGTGAACGAATTTAGGGGAGGGAGCATCCAGTATATTTAGTATAGTAGAACTGACGTTTGCTTGTTTTGCAGTTGCATATAGTGAGGTGTGTGGACTAAAGCCACATGCAGACCGTTGTAGAGGAACCTAAGATAGTGGAGGAATTATTGCAGGACAAACCTTATGCCACCCTGCCTGTGGTGGGAGAGGATATCATTAAGTCTATTCTATTCTCAACTTCTTTCGAGTTTCTTGACCCTGTTGATTGTATACCTTATTAGTGACGAGAAAGAAGTCTAAAGTGATTGTTTCAAAGTTCTACTAATTGAAAGTAGTAGGAGATGTGCATCACATTCACTCGAGCTACAATGTTCTCAATGTAATATGAGTAGATAATTAGTAGTCCACATGCAGACCGCTGTAGTGGAACCTAAGATAGCGGAGGAATTATTGCAGGGCAAACCTTATGCCACCCTGCCTGTGGTGGGAGATATGCCATTAAGTCTATTCTCAACCTCTTTCGAGTTTCTTGACCCTGTTGTTTCAGAGTTGATTTTATATACCTTATTAGTGACGAGAAAGAAATCTAAGTGATTGCTTCAAAGTTCTTCGAATTGAAAGTAGTAGGAGATGTGCATCACATTCACTCGAGCTACAATGTTCTCAATGTAATATGAGTAGATAATTAGTAGTCCACATGCAGACCGCTATAGAGGAACCTAGGATAGTAGAGGAGTTATTGCAGGGCAAACCTTATGTCACCCTGTCTGTCATGGGAGAGGATGCCATTAAGTCTATTATCAGCCTCTTTCGAGTTTCTTGACCCTGTTGTTTCAGAGTTGATTGTATACCTTATTAGTTTATTATGGGGAGCATTTACTGTATTTGGCTAATTATTGGTTCCGTTTACTCGATTGCACCTTTAAGTGTAGTGCTATGTGTTCCTTTTTATACCTGTACCTTGTCATGCTCTAGTTTGGCACTATACTTAAATATGGGCAACAAGTCTCTCGTTCCCAAGTTTTACCAGCTTGTATAAGAGTTGAAACACTCCTAAAGTGTTTTTTTTAATTTAATTTATTTTTGGTTGTTCAAAAAAAACTTTACAATGCATTATAGTACGATTTTGACAATCCTTGAAATGAAAGATGGTGTGGCATGGACAAGAGTAGAGGGTTGTGAAAAAAGGAAGTGGGGTTTTGGAAAGTGAAAGAGACAACAAAGTGGGTAGGGAGTGAGAGAGGCAGGATAGTGGGTGCAAAATGAGAGAGGCAACAAAGATAAGGGGAGTGTTTGAGGGTTTTTACTAAAACTAAGACACATGCTACACATTTAGGGGTATAAATGACAAGCAAGCATAGAGTGTTTCTACTCATGCTAACATGAGTTGGGAGAGGCAATATGCAAATAAGTTGTATAAGTGACGAGAAAGAAATCTACTTCAAAGTTCTACGAATTGAAAGTAGTAGGAGATGTACATCACATTCACTCGAGCTACAATGTTCTCAGTGTAATATGAGTAGATAATTAGTAGTCCAATAGTTTTACAGCGTTCTCAGTGTAATATGAGTAGATAATTAGTAGTCCAATAGTTTTACAGCGTTGTCCCTTAGACGTATGGTTTATTTCTTAAGGATTATCAAATAAATTTAAAAAAAAAAACTAACGGCAATAAAAAATTGAATGATATTGATAAGGAACTAGTTACAAATTAGAGATAATGTTTTAATAAATTATTTTAATGCTGAGAGTGGTTATATTTATATGAGTTTATGACTTAATTATGTTTTTAATCTTAAAATTGAAAATGAATTATCAATTTTGACCTTTAATTAAAAATAGTTTGGTCTTTTTAATTTATAAAACAGGATTTTGGTTTTTCAACATTAAATATGGGAAACTAAAATCTTAATTTAGTTCATAAAAAAAATTTAAAAATTAAAATCACTTTTTAAAATTTGAAAAACTAAATTTCTTTTTTAAGTTCAGAAAAAAAAACAAAATCAAATTTATTTTAAATTCTAGGAATTAAAAATATAATTAAATCTTCATATACGCTTGGCAGCACGTAAATTTTAAGTAGGAGACAAGATTGAAGGGTCTAGTTTTAATGATAATAGAGGAGAAGTATTGTGTCGAATATGATGATGACGGGTGAGGTTCAAATAAAAAGTAAATTTAATTGAGATTGGGGATTATTTAGGATTTATTTGAATATATTTCTCTAAGAAATATGTTATAAAATAGAAAAAATAAAAATCAATTTTTTATAAGTTAAAACTAATTTTTACAAAAATCTGTAAAATCTCTTTCATATAACTTTTTAATTTATTTTTAAGGGCATAATTTAATTTTAAATGAAAAAATTAATGTTTTTTTCAAGTAATCTTTCTAGAAACTTTTTTCCAATTATACCTTTAATCTTGGATTGGGTTTTTTTTTTTTTTTTCAAATTATTTGTCCACTTGAACCCAACCAACACATGAAACAAAATCACGTTCACACTAATGTGATTATAATTAAAATCTTTATGTTTGTACATTATGCTTATGGATTTATATCTTGTATTAGGTTTAACTAGCGTTTACACTCAAAATTCAATAATAAATTCTCTTTGCCTATCAAATCGATTTAAGAATTACTTGGGACTTGAAACTAAGGGTGTTGTTTACTATAGTTTATTTTTTTATCAAATAATTATTAAATAAAATATAAAGATTAAATGAAGTTCAGTTTAATTTAATATACTATTCAAACTAACCTAAACTAATATTTTACGGTTTGGTTTGAATAGATAATATAAATGTTAAATATTTTCACACAAAAATTGAAAATTATTATTTTATAAAAGAATTATTAAAGATATTCTAATAAAAGATTGTTAAGTAAAGAGATATATTGTGATTTCTTTTATAATTATTATTATATTCATAATTCCAACTTTATCTTATATCATAAATAAATTATATAATTTTATTTTATGGTTAAAAATTATAATATAAATTTATTATCATATTTAATAAGTATAAATTTACAAGTAAAATAAAATCAAACCGTAAAAAACATCAATTTTATCCATTTTCAAAATTTTTTAATATGTTTTAGATTTTTTTTATCGGTTTAACTGATATTGGTGATATTATTTTTTATGCAACTTCATGGAGGTCCACTACGTTAGAAATGTAGGGGGAGGATGTGTCTATTTTACAAGTCTACGAAGGTTAAATTATGACGAGGAAAAGAGTGCAAAAAAAGTGAGGTTCTTATGAATTCAAACAAGGATGATGACTATAATTACTTTATTTTAGCAAGTTTGCTAAATTCAATCCAATCTAATAATGATTACTTTAGATCTTTTTTATTTATAAATCTGATGAATCTGAACTAAATCAATAATGTAATTTTAATTACTACTAATTATTATGCATAACTTATATTTAGTTTATATTATTAAATTATAATAAAATATATTCTTTATATTTTGAATAAAGAAATATGTGTAATTTTTTTTACAAAAATATATATATATATATATATATATATATATATATATATATAAATGAATTTTAACTCATTTGTATATTGTGAGTTTTTTATTAGTCTAAATTGAACTAATTTAATTTTTATCGGATTGAATTGATTGAGATTGTACTATAAAATATATAAAAAAACTGAATAAATTAAATTTAATTAGCTTAAGTATTATTGTTCTCAAATATGATTTAATTTGACTCAATTTTAATTATGTTTTCTAAACTTTAATTTATATTTACATGTTCATAATTTTGGGAGAAAATTTTAGTGTGAGTCTCACCATAAAAGTTACATTGAGTAACGTTGAAGGACATTTACTTTCATAAAGCTCAATTATTTGGTTTAAGGTTTCTAATATTTTTAGGAAGAAAAAACTTCTTTCAACATATAATTGAATGTTATTTCAATTCTTTGCTAATTACATAGATTCCCTGTTACACCTCAATTGTAATAGTTTAAGATTTAATTAAAACTTTTTATGTTAAAAAGATAAGAGAATTAGTGTTTCTCATTATAATATTCAAGAATATGAAAACTGCAAGAAAATATATGACTCTAGAATAAATAAAGGTATATTTAAATTAGAGATAATTTAAATAAATGAAAAATATCATATCACAGTTAATATTTTTCATTCATCAAGATTAATCTAAAGTTAATGAATACATCGAGTAACAACAAAGCTATTAAAAAAATTAAAATACATCATGACATGAATTAGATCACTACTCATGAAATGGAAAAAGAAAAAAGAAAAAAGAATGAGCTAGAGAAGAGGTCTGAGCAATAAATTTATGTTATCTCATATTTTCAACTCAAAATAATACATTAAATGCAATTACCTCTTTTAAATACATCTAAATTTTTTTTAAACAATAAAGAAATTTGCTAAGCAAAATAAATTCGCTTCAAGCTAACTATGAGTTTCAATAATGGACTTTTATTAAAATTGAAATTTTGAAATCTACATTTCATTGAACTCGTCCATAATCCATCGTCCAATATTTTTATCAAGAACTAGGAAAGCACTCTAAGATATAGAAGTATCACAATTCACATTATTCTCTCACACTTTTATACCAGAATATGCCTTCTAAGTTCTTGATTATACTTTGAGCTGATTGTTATAATTTATAATATTTATGTGCCTCCATTTTGGAAAAGATACATAGAAAATGAATATTTACAATAAAAAGAAAATTATAGAAAAATGACTTGATAGAATTTTCTTATCCTCTTGCTATCTTTTATTATAGTGATAACAACCAAAATCGCTTAATATTTTAAAAAATAAATTTGTTATTTGAAAGATTTTAACCGGGGTAAAGATGGAAGTTCCTCTTTTTTTTTGGATATATTACAATTTAACTTTTATTCATTAAGTTTGAGGTTTAATAACTTTTTTATTTCTATTTGATTTTTTTTTATTTTCTCGGCATTTTAAATATTCTTAATTTGATTTTATTTTTTATGGGTTATTGTAGTTATTTCCAGTAAATGGTGGCAATGTTACTATGGTGATATCTAACATTGTTAATTGTCCGTGTCTTCTCATTTGTTAGTATCAATTTTATGGAAACTATCAATTTTGTGAAAGGAACTATATTCACTTATTTTTAAATATAAACGAAATTAGAAAAAGTCATGACAGTAATTAGAAAAAATTAAACCTAAATTAAAGTACTCGTTTTTAGAATTAAGAATTTCTTAATACGCCCCTATTATTATTATTATTATTATTATTATTATTATTATTATTATTATTTTGCACTACTTTTTCTATGCATCATCATATATTTATCTTTCTTAGAATATTTCTTTAATTTATTTATTCTCATTTTATCTAGGTAAAAACGTTCTGTAAATTTGTTGATTGGGTGATTATCAACTAATCATCTTGAGTTAAAAACTAATGCTTCTTTAGCTAAAAAAGTTAATAGTTATTTACACTATTTAATTGTTTATTTTCATAATTTATTCTTTAATTTCAAATCTCTTATTCCTTTCATTCATTTTTATATAATTAGCACAAAAGTATCATTCTTGACAAGGACGATATATCCTATTGATGGTTTATCTAATCTCAAGGTATGATTTTAACTATTTTTATTTTTTCTGGTAAACATTCTATTGTTATCTAGTTATCTAATAATGATAGCAAACACATATATTTCTTCAACTCGCACGACACTATTATTAGAAATACGATCAACATTTAAGGAAAGATGTTTTTTAATGAAGGTGAGATTATGATGATAATATTGTTTATGTTTTTATTTATTCACTTGTCCATTAGTTAATTTAACTCTACTTGTTTTGTTTAGTTATATGTAATATTAACTTCTAATTAAATATTCATGGATAGTGATGACTTAGATGAAATGTTGGGACTCATGTGTTTTCAGGTTTTGTAGGATATTAGGAAGTTAGAGTTAAGCTGGGAAGATGAGTTCATTAATATTATATACATTCTCAGACAAATAGATTAAAAAAAGACATATTATATATAGAATTGTATTTTTATCATTTCTATCTTAAAGTAAATTGAATGATAATGCAGATCTAATAGAAATAAATGGTTTGAACAACTATAATTGTTATATCTTGATTTAATTTTTTTTTCTGATTGGAAAAATGGTTAGTATATTAAAAGAATTTGAGTGATGACGTATCTTGAAAATTTCAACTTTTTGAATGATAATTCACTTGTATATATTAATACTTTTATGATAATACTTTTTATATGAAGGTTTAAGTATTCTTAAAATACTTCTTTTTTATCTAATTTATTGTTTGCCCATAAAAAGACACTTTACAACACCAAAGATATGTACTTATCAATAATATAATAATGTATATTAAGCTTGTTAATTTATTTGTCGGCTTATTACATGTTTCTGGATTTTCCTCTGATGGGATGGTTGATTTTCAGTTTAAAAGAAAATATATTTTTGAAAAAATTGAATAAAAATATTATTTTTGGATAATTCTATACTAGATAGAAATCTCTATTACATGGAGTTTAAGATATATAACATGATTATTGTATATAAAATTCCAAACATCACTTGAGGCTGATAGGCAACTGAGCACATTCACATTTCAATATTATTTTGTGAAAAAGGAACAGAGGAAACTTATTTCATAAATTAATTTTGTTACAAAGAAAAGTAATTAAATTTAAAATAATAAATCAAATTACATAAAACTTGAGATAACATAACGTTAAATCCTTACAATTGATTCAACGTTTAAATGACTAAAGAAATCTTAAACCAAAATTTAGATCATAGTTTAAGCAACATAGTTTATTTATTTAGTGGAGGTAATAAAAGAAGCAGTAGCGTGGTACAGTGAGAGAGGGTAATTTTGTCTTTTTATATTAATATGGTGTGCATTTAGTAACAATGGGGTGTAAGTAGAAAAGACCAGAGCATGAATGTTATCGAAACTACAATTGCCATAATTTAACGAAACTACAACTACCAATTGTTTAAAGGATTTTTCTGTTTTTCCATTAAATATATATTTTTTAAGATACTTGATTTCAAATATTCAGAGATTTTTTTTTTCGTTTCTTGATTTCATATAATTAAAAAATCCATCAAAATGGGAGTATCATACTTATGTGTTACATTAGATAAGGATAATCTGTATAAAAAGGAAAAAAAAAAAACTTATATTTCTCATAAAAAAATGTTATTAAATAATGTCTATGAAATAGTTATCTTACATTCATTTGAGCTTTACAACCCCTTCACTGATCCAGAGCAAGAAAGTGTGATTTTATTATCTCTTCATACTAGTTGGAAATCATAGAAACCTTTTATCAGCACACTGTCTTAGAACAAAATACATTTACTTTTTAATATATGAAATTTATTAAACACATATTCTATTTACATTAAACTGTTATTATTGAATTAATAATCATAATAGAATCAAACATCTCTTACTTTTGAGAATTCATTTTATTTTATTTTATTAAAATGAGAAAAAAGATCATGGAGGGCTAAAACTTTTAATAATTCATTTAATGGACACAATACTATAAATAAGAAATGTGATATTATAAGATAAAAAAAATATGATAAGATGCACATAAGATAATAAATAAATACTAGATATAATATAACTTAGGTTAAAATAACAAATTTTCATTAAAATTGCTATAATTTTTTAAAATTAACTTTTAATTTAATTTGTTTACAAATTATGAAAATTAGTAAAAATAATTTAAAATAAATTATAGAAAATCATATCCTATTTAAGTCTACTTCCCCTTAATTCAAAAATAGATTATAATAATAACATAATATAAATAATAAAATAACATTACCATATTCTATTAACGTAGTAATTAAATTCCAATAAAATAAGATGGTTATTGATTTCTCATCTTATCAAATTTATTCACCAATCCAACCCTAGAGTGTGTTATCATGAAATTGAATCTCTAAGGATGTTAGACATAAAAAATATTGTAGCTGAAATTATATTATTGTAAAATGTGTTTGTAAGCTCTAGGACCTTCAAACATTGATAAAATAGTTTGTTTTATAGTAATGTTATTTTTGCTCTGGACTAAAATTCTTCTACTATTTCGGATTGGGCCTAAAGAGGGGAATGATGGGATATTTTGATTTACTGGGTTCAAGTCCACTACTGCAAAAAATCAAATGTTTATAAACTAAATTAATTTACGGTTGCAATTTTGAATATGAGTATGAGAATATCATAAAATAAATAAAACAACATCAAATTATAAAATCATTACTTACAAAAAAAAAATTCTTTGTGAAAACTTGATATAATTTCTTAAGTATTTTAATGTTGTTCTTCTTTTAGTTTCATTTCAACAAACTGGGTAACGAAAGTTTGAATCAAAAAATAATGTAAGCTAAAGCAAAACTTCATTGCATCTTAATATTAAATGTTTTTTTGGAATCATATTTTTTTTTCTTCACATTTCACATGAAAATTTAGTTGAAAGTACAGCTATATTATCACAATGATTCCCAAAATGAGCTATATTTGTGCTATAAGGTTGACTTTGCTTTTCAATTAGTGGTTCGCAAGTTCCTAATAAATGAAATAAAACAATAAAATAATTACCTATGTGATCTGGAAGTTTGTTAGATAATTTAATATGATCCAATCAACCTCAAGAGTTACATTAGGCTAGGTTAATGTGTACTATAGAAAAAAAATACATAATACATACTACAATATAATAAAATAATAAAATGTTGGTTAAAACATAGTGAATATAAAAAAATGTGATGATATTTTTAAAGTTATATAAAAAAATATTACATTGATTATTGATAAATTGATATAATATATTATGTTATATATTGATTAACACTTCTAGCCGATATAGAAAAGATTGAAAAAAAAAATTCAAAATTTGGTTTGGCGCTGAATCTATTATATTGGTTGCAAGCTTCAACCGATGTAATATGTGCTAGATACTAATTGGTTGTTAGCTACAACCAATATAAAAAATGTCTATTATATCGGTTCTCACTGCAACCGATCTAATATATTTCAGATTATGAAAAAATTAAATTTTTGAGTGCATGCGAATTTATTAACCTAATATTTCACTGCTTTCATTATTTGTGTGTTTTTCCTCATAGTGCTGTTGTGTTTTTCTGGTGTGTTCTTTGCTTTTTCACTCTCACTCATGCTCATTTTGTTAGTTCCTTCGTTGCCTTCATTTACTTTAGCATTTTTGACATAAGTGATTTGCTAACTTTTATACATTACGGGTTTTTAAGGAAGTTATACACTTGATGCGTGAGCTTTCTCCATTGTGAATGCTTGGTTTGACACTCCTTGCTGCTTTTTTTTTTAATAGGATCAATTTTGTAAAATTCATTAAAAATAGTTATAAATTTATTTTTGAACCAAATTTTTTTATCAACAACTTGATTTAGTGTATATTTGATGGTAGAGTTATTACATTATATAGATTTTGGGTTTCAAAAAAGTCATGACGAAAAAACTTCAAACGATCATAAGTTTTGATAAAGAACTCGGATTGAGACGCTCCAAAAATGAAAGTTGTTCGAAATGGTGTAACGAACTTCGTGGGCAATACCTGAAGGGAATTTGAAATCTAAATTTTTTCTAAAATTTCATCGTTTACTATTTGTTTTTTATTTTTTAGTATTTTTTACATCTTTTTTCTATTTTACCTATCTATCTATATTTGTCAAAAAATTCTGAAAATTTTTGGTATCTCATTGTATGAATTAGAGATCTTATCAAAAAATTCTTAAAAATTCTAGAAAATTATAATTTTTTTAAAATAAAAATATTACATCGGTTGGGAGCCACAACTGATGTAATACATTGATTGTGGTTAACAGTTAATGTAATAGGATATATATTACATCGGTTGAGAGCCACAACCAATTTAATATCTCTTGTTAAACATTTTTGGAATTGATATTTTACGTCAGTAATTTATTTATCAACTAATATAGTATATTCACATGCTACATTGATTATAGAACTATATAAAAAGTCCAAAATTTTTTACATCACCTGCTTCTATATCGGTTCTGAAATTGATGTACAATGTCGTACATAACTAAGAGATTTTTATAAGAACTTTTAAAAGATTAAAATAAAATAAAATAAGTTTTTATAATATAAAATCAATTTATAAACGAGAGAGAAGTTGTATAAAACAACTTCTATATAAAAATTAGCTTGAAAATAAACTAATTTTAATTTATAAATAAATTGATTTGATTGTTTTTTTCCTAAAAATCCTCGTTAAAAAGCTTGTCCAATTGTAAACTTAGCTATTAAACCATTTTTCTAAAGTGCTCACATCTTTGCCACAATAACATCATATTATTGCTCTTGTTTTGTGTATGAGTAACAAAACTATGACTTTGATGCGAAAGCAAATTACATTTTCAGCATATCAATTATGTTTGATACAAAATCCGAAGCACGTTTGAAGGCTGAAATGTGATCATACATGTTAAAAAGGACTAGTCAAACATGTTCTCCAAATGGCTGAACAGAAATAATTGCAGAAGAAATAAGTCCCGATAAAATATGTATTTAAGAAAAATACATAAATTGATCATAAAAAGCACTGTATTACCTCAGATATTTTTTTTTTTACTAAAAATTATTCTAGCTACGGAGTCTTTTTATCGCTTTTTTTAAATTAGTCCAAATTTTTCAGTCTCTTTCTTTTTCTTCTTGATAGGTCTTTAGTCCTCTTCTTTTTAATAGGTTCTGTTCAATTTATTGCTTAAAGAAAATTGATTTTGGTATCTCAATTGAGAAACAATATTTTAGTATTCTGCTTACTTTCTTTCTTTGATAGATTATTCTTTTAAATATATTTAAGTATTAATTATCCTAATGCATTGCATTAATTATAATCATCGTATAGAATTGTTGAACCCATTTTTTGAAACTGAGAATAAATAACTATATATTAAGTCTATATTATCTGTGGTTTAATTTGTAGGAAACTTTTTACTTACACATTTTTTTTACTAATAACACTCCTCTTACTATAGGTCAAAAAATGATGAATTTGGATATTTATTTAAAATATGATGATTGTTTGAATATGTTTTGGGTCACTAGTTTTGAGGCACCACTGTTTTGGTCGTTCCTTTAGAAGCATTAGAGAAAAAGATGTGGACAAAGATATAGAACAAAATAAAATGTGAAGTGCGTCACAATATGTATATGAATAGGGTTTCTTTTTGAAAGGTGGAGACTCTGATTGGGGTTTAGTTTCAACTTTGAACTTTTGGGAGGATATGTGCCTTAGTTTTTGTGACATCCACAATATATAATGTATCTTTCAATCACTTTTTCTTGCATGATCATATATCTGAATTAAACTGCTTTTTGAGTGTAGAAAAAATGTCGCAATGTGATGAATTTGGGGCACTTGTCCCATCAACAAAAAAATGGAATTGTGCCTTAATCCTGCCACAGATTCATGATCATATTTTACAATATCACGTAGTGGAATATTTTAATGTTTGATTTAAAAATAGCTATATAATGAAAGTTAATTGCTTGATTATGTGGCCGAGGTCAGATTAGATCATGCATAATATAATTGATGAATATTAAAAAGAGACTAGTTATTTTAATATGATCACAAACCATGATTTCAATATTTATTTGCAAAAAGTATTCACATTTTATATTAGCATGTCATTAAGCTTTTATCGAAAGAAATATGTAAAATAATAAGTTAATTGTATATTTCCAAATTTATATATTAACTTGAGTAGGGGTGTTGGGTAAAATTTTTGAAAACTCATCCCTCATTTGATTGTGTTGGATTTCTATATTTTTGTACGAGTGGATTAGATTGAGTCAAATTTTTAAAAAACTTTTTTAAAAGTTATAATTTTGAAAATATCAATCTAATTAAAGAATTATACAATTTAAAAAAATAATTTAAAGTTTCAAATAAATATAATTAAATTAAATTATAATAAATCTATTCAAATTAATTTAGAATATGAAAAAAAAAAAACATAATATAATTTGTTTATAATATTAAGAAGTGGACAACACACGCCCCTCACGCCGATTCTTCAATTCGAGTGAAAACTTATATGTAAAGGTGGTTCAGTAACAACCTTGTTAAGATAAGTTTTGATATTATATTAAGAAATGAATTTTAAACTTGTAAGATAAAGTTTTTACTACCTATAAACTATTGAAAAGTCTTATTGTTATTGATGTGAGATATCCAAAATAGAATGTGAATATCAAATAGAATTTTAAATTATTTATACTAAATTTATTATTCTAGTAAATTAGTTTAAGATGGACCGATTTTTTTTCATTTATAAATAAAATTAAACCCAATTTAATTAAATTGAATTAATTCAAGTTAAATTATCAAAACAAACATCCATATTATTATTGTTTTAATCCATATGAACACCAACAAGTGAAAAATGAAAATAAATCTGAAAAAATAAATTAAATAAATATATATATATATATATATATATTTATATATATATATATATATTATTTAATTTAAGAAAACTTCAAATGATATTAAATATTTTTTTCATATATTTAAACACAAAAATATATAATGAAATAATATCTGTAATTCTCTCTCTCCTACCCTCTCTATTTTCACTATCCATAATTCTTATTCTCTCAATATATCTCAACTTTGACCAGCAACTTTTTTCTAGTTTTCTCTTTTTCTCCACTCAATTCATATAAATAATATACATGGGAGCATTAAAGGAAAATAGTAGGAAAAAAATTATTAATAAAGGAGAGGTAACATAAAAGAGAACAACTATGTGGAAGAATAAATAGTGAAGGAAAACATAAAAATTATATTAACTATTTTTTTTTAACGTATTTGATCTTTCACTCTCTTATTTCTCTTTGCTTTTAATGTCTTCCTTCACGGCTGGCTTTTCATGTGTTCTCTTCCTTTATGCTACCTCGAGTGGTTATAATTTAATTTTTTATTAATAAATCATATTTTTAAAAGTTTTATTTTAAATTACAGATATTATATATATATATATATATATATATATATATATTTTAACATATTTAAGATAACAAAAATTTATTTAATACTTTTGAAGTTTTCTTAAATTAGATAAAAATATTTTTTTTCTATTTTCTTAATTTGTTTTTTCAGATATATTTTTTTAATTTCTCATTTTTTTGGCTTTCATATTGTTTAAATAAATTATTATTTTTATTTTATTCAACATATTTTAATTATTTGGATAGGTAAAACAATTCTATAGGGTAAATTTAAGACACCCAATATTTGAAGCTCTACATGTTTAAGATATATGCAAATAAACTTTTTCCAACTTTTCAAGGTTTAATTTACATTATTTAAACAGTGAGTGGTGTTATCTTCAATGTAGTAAGTTCTTCTACTTGATGCATACATTAAATAGAGATTCACATAGTATCTGAAATTTGCCACCTTAACAAAATATATTTCATATACATATATCATTTAATCATTATATTTATCATTTATATCATACAACATGGAATATATTTCATATATATATATATATATATATATATATATATATATATATATATATATATATATCATTTGTAATCATTATACTTATAGTAGATTATAATGTTTTATTTTACATTGTTTAAGTGATTTATTCAAATTTAAGCAAAAATATCCTAAGAAGAAATATTGTTCTTCTCTTTGATTTTGTTTGAGTGAAACATCTCACTTGAAAAAAAAATGATTCACTTAAATAAAAACAAATTAAAACCAGACCAAATTTATTTAAGTGAAGAATATCTGGCTTAAGTGAAGAATATCTTACTTGAAAATCTCGCAAAAAATAGAGATTTAGCTCCTTTACACTTTTACTTGAGTGAAATGTTTAATTTAAACAAAAATATTATATAAAAGGTATTTATTTTCAGCAAGTTTAAACATTTTCAAAACTTATTAAATTCTACTCTAAAACTTAGGAAGTCTCTAACTAGTTCAAAATCCTTAAACACAATCATGGATGAATTATACCTCATGTTCCAATTCACTAACTCAAAACTACCATTTAAAGCACGATATGACATCTATTTTCATTGAATTGGTGTTTCAACACATATCACACTTTCATAAATTATTAATTACGATCTAAATATTTATATTTCAGTTAAAGACTCAACTAAAACGAAATTATACTCCAACATACACCTAATCTCAACCAATTCCACATTAAAAAAATTATAAGAAAAATTATACATCAAACCTTTACTAATCATACAACCCTTCAAATTGGTCATTCAACCCTTCATCAGGTGTTATAAACACATTCTCAACTTCCAAACATCACACATGCGTGATTTTGGTAATCTATTATCCATTTTATTTCAATTATAACATAACTTAATTTCCAATCATTTATTAGAGATAACTTTCTCACTTGCATTTTAAGAAAAAAGTTAGAAAAGATTTGGTAAGCACCATAAATCTAGAAATCCAAAACATCATAATTAAACATAATCAATTATTTTTTCAAATATTCAACAGGCTAAGAGAATTATTTTCCTTAGCTGACTAAGTTAATATTGAACTCAAATATAAATATTTTTTAAAAGATTCTAAAAAAATATTTTGAATTGAATTTTGTTTGAGTAGAAATAATTTTGGAAGATAGAATGTAATTGCAAAAATGAAGGGAATAGAAGTGATAAATACGTAGAGATGTGACAAAAGCAAAACTACTGGTTGTTTAAATGAAAAGGAAAATAAAGAAAAAAGCAATCAAATGGATTCGGCGTATTATGTATCCAATATGAATTTTGAACTAAACGATTAGATAACATTTTTTATCTAAAAAAAAAAAGTCAAACCCCATAAATAAATTCCTATTAGAAAAGGTAAACAATAAGGGTTAATATTAATATAATTAAAATGAAGATGGATTTGCTTTATTGTGGTTTATGTATGTTTTGTAAAAATAATTTTATTTGAATCAGAAGCATTTATAATATAATTAAATTCGCTTAATAAATAAATTTATTTTTCATAAACAAAATTTAATTCACTTTTTTAATCAAATAGACATTCTAATTAAGGAAAGATAAGAGAATTTGAAGTAAAATTTTATTTTAATAGTAAACATGTATCTTTTTAATATTTAAATTTTTCTCAAATTTAAATTTTCAAATTTTTAATAATACTCTTTATCATCATGAATGATTCGTTGTATATGGAGACAAGATATCAAATATTGTCATTAGTTGTTTGTTCAATTTGTTTCACCTATAAAGTCATTTTGAGATTGGACCATTGTTAAATTGATAAAATTGGTTATTTGAATGGTTCATTCAATTTTAATTAATTCTTTTTAAAAGAAAAAAAAAATCTCAAACTGATGTTGCTTTAAAGGGTTATTCTTTCCCTTTTTCTACCCGTGTGACATTCTAAAGATAGATTTGCTCAAACAATACATAGACATACAAACCTACGCAAATGCAATACCAATTCTCTTGCATTCATCTCTTTCGACAACCATATATATTACAATTTTTGGTGAGTTAATTGTCTTCTCCAATTTTATTTCCTTCTATAGTGGTTTCTCTTCTTTATTGTAATGGGTTTATTTCTTCTCATGAGTCATGTCTCAATTATAACGAGGAGATATGATTATGATAAACCTCTACTGAGTTTAACACTTTACGTAGCACCGAATTATAGAAGAAACAAAAATATATTATAGTATAGGAATTGATTTGTATAAGCAAAATAGTTAGGAATAATTTAGGTTGCACTATTCAACTTTAAGTGAATTTCTTTTCTAATTAAGTATAACAATAAAACAAAAAATCACGATATGTACAAAAAGAAAATAGAGTTCATAATATTAGTTTAAATAGAGAGTTTAATCATTTAAGACAAAAAAATACAAATATGACAATAAAATAAAAATAAAATTATTCTTAACTTTTATATAT
>Ga0209489_107375_pt1 | contig 16463 bp, 8 predicted proteins | sample SiratrowhiteBW_FD_187527 | JGI IMG/M metagenome (GOLD analysis project Ga0209489, IMG submission 187527) | Root nodule microbial communities of legume samples collected from California, USA - Siratro white BW (SPAdes) (version 2) | ecosystem: Host-associated > Plants > Roots > Nodule | place: USA... | reverse complement strand
CTATTCAACAGATCAACATATCATCAATTTTCACACAACTATCTCATACATGCAACATTCAATTCAACATTTCAGACCTGCAGGAAACTTTACCAGATACAAATTGTACAATTACTACAATCATTAGCTTCTCTATTCAAGACTTAAATTTGTAAATCAAACAAGCACTAAGGTTAGCTTCCCTTACCTTAATCGCAGTGAAAGTTCTCTCTAACACTCCCAAAAGCTTAAGATCCTCATGAACTCGAATATGCACCAAAGGACCTCTGATCAACGATCAGACCAACACACTAGGAAACTAAGCTCACAGAGGCACCGTCTGATGGCTCAGATGCCACATGCGAGCTCAGTAAGCAGAGGAAAAACAAAAACCTAAATCTGCTCTAAGGAAAGGGGCAGAAAATGAACTTACTCTAACGGAGGTTCTGATCGGATAGACTTGCTCTATTCTCCGCCACGAGTCCATTGGTGGGCTCCGCTTGAGAAACTAATGAGGTATGGAAGCAAAGACTTAGAGAGAAGTCAGAAGAAAAGAGGTTAGGGGTTTTAGAGAGATGATGGCTTGAGTTGAAATGAGACTTGCCTACTTACTTTTTCTATAAATACGCGTTTTTAGTTTAATAATATAATAATCAAGTGCTCATTCCACTTTTACCATTTCACTCAAATGACAAATTTTCTAGGTTGTTACAAAGTATATCTCCTCTTTCATTGAAGTATGTCTCCTCTTTTGTATCTATATAAGCCGAGATTCAAAGCTTCCTCAATCATGCAAATTTTCATCAACGACACAAATAATACTTTTAGATATCTCTTAATGTTTAGAGTTTGGACAAATGGTGAATAATAAAGATGGCGACGAGAAAGACGCAGACATATACTTTTCTAAGAGTGATGACAATGATCTCAAAATCAAATTAAGGAAGTAGCAAAGGTACTATTTAAATAATTAGATTCATATACTTTTCTATTTTTTACATATATTTTCTTCATTGTTTTGTTGATTGTTTTATATTCAGTTATTAAACTAAAAAACCTTTTCTTTGGCAGAATGTTATGTAGATCAGAGAATGAGTTTTCATCTTTAGGATGAAAAGCCAATCAAGAGAAGATTGGAGAGATCTATAATGGAAAGGATTAAAGGAGAATAAGAGAAACAATTATTGATGATTCGTATACGTGTGATGTTAATTTCTAATTGAGAATGCTACATTTCATTGTAACGATCATGCAAGAAGAAGAAAAAGTCTCAAATGTGATTTCAGTTTTGAATGTAATATTAATTTTTATTGTTTTTGTTTATATCCCTCCATTATATCCATTAATTCCCTAAGAAACACACTCTCCCTCTCTTCGATAACAGTGTGTTTGTGAATAATGAATGCGTTATGTTGATGGAATGGTACTTAAATTAAGGGAATGGAAAATTGGTCATGGGTGAAGAATTTAATTAGAGTTGTGCACAAGCAAGTTTATGTATAACAAAATTGGTAGCAAGCATATTATCTAACACGATTGTTGTCATAGAATTTTCAGCAATTGATTTTTGATCGATATAACATAGTTCTTGCGACTTTACCGTATCTTTCCTCAACTTGTTAGAAACTTATGATATTTTTGAGTTTTGAAAAGTGTAATTGAGACAATGGGAGCTAAGCAGGGTGTGCCATGTGCTTTTGTGTATTGTATGAAGTTGAAAATTTAGGGATTAGATTGACGCATAATTGATGACAAGAGAAGAGTGACTGTTCCCGACTAGTTTTGAGAACTTAGGTGGCAATGTTTTTTCAACCACAATTCCAAATTCTTTAAAGGTTTTTGAAAAATCTTAGACATCTTGACCATGTGAATATATTAACAAGATAAGCCTAGGCAGCATGCAACCGCTTTGTTGTTTATTACTTTATATGCACCTACCATCCCATAAATTTTGAAATACATTTTTCACGTCTACATAGTTAAGAAAAATTCAAATATCATTCTTGAATTAGCATGAAGATAATTAATTTTTCGGTCTATGAAGGTAAATCTTATAAGAGTTTTGTAAAATTAGTCTATCAAGAAATAGACTTTAAGTCTAACTCAATCTTACAAAACTGGTTTACAAGGTAAAGTTTGCACCCACACTTTATAAACTATTGAAAGACCTCATCTCTAGACCCAATTATAATAAAACAGCGTAAAACCATAATAATTACCAACTAATTTTTCTTTATTGTTATAATTATGCAATAAGAAAGTGTTAAAAATAAATAATTATCAAACTTCCCCACACTTATCCTTTTACACTCTTGGGCAAAATCTAGACATGATAAAAGAAAATGAAGGCTAAGTAATCAAGACTGTAACCATATTCAACAAGCTACCAATAAAAAAGTATTTGAGCAAGGAATATCAAATAAAAATTTAATTTCAAGGTTTGATCAACAAAGTGTGAATATCTCTCTTCTCGGATTAATCAATTTAAGCAACCAATTATGCAACTAACAGTTATGTATGCTGGTCTCCCAAGATAGTGTATCTCTCTCACTCTCAAGTGTTTAGAGAAGGTGTATAGCACTCAAACCATCTCAATGAACATTGTATTACCATAGGCTCGCAAGCATTCTAACTCTCCACTTCTGAAAGACTAGTTTGTATCATCAAGAGGACTTTATTAAGGTTGTAATGAGGCTAAGGTAATGGATAGGAATTTTTCTTTTTTTTTGACAACCGAGATAACATTCATAGATTATTAAAAGAGCAAGACCATGATATTTTTGCAACATCAATCAAATTAATACTGAAAGCTACCCAATAATTGAAATTACACAAATTACTCTAGCCCAAGCTATACAAGCATTTTCTTCTCTCTTTCTCAATTTTTTTCTTTTTGTTTTTTTTTTTTCTTAGAAGCTCTCATGACAAGAGGAGAGAAGAATGAAATCCATGATCAAATAATAACTCCTAAAATCTATACATGATCAATCAATTTGCTTTTAGATTTTCATGTTATGGTTTTGTATATGCTTTATGTATCTTTGTGCATGTTTTCTTGTATTTATTTTTTATTTATGTCTTTATGTTGGTACAGGTTACAAGTTCTTGCTCTGCACACAAATCCACACATATAAATGAAGCTTATTTTGATGTATTTGATGTATTTGATGCATTTAATCAATGTAGCTCTACAAAAGAAGATTATAGACTTAGATGTGTCTTAGTGTGTATGTTTAGTGATGTGATCTAAAAAAAATATAAAAATATATATTTTTTCCTTTTACTTTTTTTGTATTTAATTTGGACCTAGGGATGGAATGGGTTTGTCTATTCCTCTTCCACTATCTTAGGGAATGAATGAGTTTGTCTCTTCCTCTTCTACACAAGCTTGTCTTTTCATCTTCCACATGAGTTTATGTAAGGACATCTATTGTACTTATTTTAGCAGATTTGGAATAAAAAAGAATTTGGAAAATCTTGAATATGTCGTATCTTAGGAGATGTTTCTCCTTTGCTTATTTTAGAATGGTGCTTCATAGCTTATCTCCTGATGACGCATCGGGATTCATCAAAGGGAAGTAGAGAATTTCTCTCTTGGGGTTTCTTATCTTGTGAGCTAGGTCACAAGTGGCGATTCACCATCTTGCTTATATTATGAATTTGAGTGGCGCAAGGTTCTTCTAATTCCTAGCATTGATTCTTAGCTTGTGGGCTAGGTCACAAGTGATGAATCACCATCTTGCTTATGTCATGGATTTGGGTGGCACAAGGTGTTGTTCTAATTCCTACCATTATCTTTATTTCTTGCATTTTCGTTAACTGTTTTCATTTTTCGAGTTGTCTGCAAACTTTTGAAGATCACGTTCATCTGAGAATTCATCCAAGAATCACTCTTTGAAGCTTGAGTGGAACGATCCTGCAACCCAAGCCCTTACGTCATTATCATAGACGTTTCCGATTCCTGTTTTGAACCTCCGACTCTGGGATTTCGCATCATTTGGTATCAGAGCTTTGGGTACACTCAAAGCTTTTGGATATTATTTAGGAAACAATTCAGACATTTTATCAAACACGTGAAGGACAACTTAGATTTTTGAAGATTAGCTCAACTAAACTTCGAGACAAATTTTCTTGAAGAAAGGGAGGATGATGTGATCTGAAAAAAATATTAAAAAATGTAATATTTCTTTTTACTTTTCTACATTTAATTTAGACCTAGGGAAGGAATGGGCTTGTCTATTCCTCTTCCACTATCTTAGGAATGAATTAGTTTGTCTCTTCCTCTTCCACATTTCTAGGGAAGGAATGAACTTGTCTTTTCATCTACCACATGAGTCTGTATAAGGAAATTTATTGTACTTATTTTGGCAGATTTGGAATAGAAAAAGAATTTGGAAAATCTTGAGTGTATCATATCTCAGGAGATGTTTCTCCTTTGCTTATTCTATAGTGGTGTTTCATATCTTATCTCTTGATGACTCATCGGGGTTCATAGCTTATCAACTTGTTTGACTTTGATAAATTTTCATACGCAATTTCTACAACTTAGAATGAACATTAATAAACTTAAGCCACATGAAAAGGCACCTCCATAAATGTTACATTTGGAACGACTTTAACAGTCATTATGAGAACATTATAGGCTTAATAAAGCCTCTTTGCCTATTTGACTTGAGACTAGGGGCTTGTGACCAGTCTTGGGCCTAAGAGTATGTTGTTATATAAAAGGAGCATTGAAAGGGATCTACATTTTCACGAAAATGGACTGGAAATAATAGAGACCCAATATGTATGCTCAGTTTTAGTAGGCCCAACAACAATTCTACGAGGGACAATAATCTTTTAAGGTTCTCATAAGCTAAAAGGGAATCAAATATTTCAAGTAACTAACGTTCAAATACTAATTGAAATCCTTGAAGGAATATCTCTTAAAGAGAGTAAGTAAAATATTAAAATGTTGTTACACAATCTAGATACAATTTTGATACCAGAATCAGTTGTTTTCTAAAAAAAACAAAGAAATAAAGAGAATAGGCCTATCATGAAATAAAGGACAGAAGACTTATATTTAGACTCGCCAAAAAATGATAAAAACCCACAACGGTTAAAAAAATAACAAATACATATCACGAAAATTTAGAATTCCAGTATATTACTATTAAAATATCGATTTTAACTAACATCTATCCATTTAATTAAATATATTGTTTAATATATATAATAATTATATATTATATTTAACTATTCTAGTAATTAATATTATTATATTTATGATAAATGCATCTATTAAATAAATAATAAATGTGTGTATTCTAAACAGCAAAAATATTAATTACTACACAACTTGAAAAATTAACATATGAATATATATTAATTTATTAAAAATAATAAATGATACTTAATAATAAATAAATATAACTGATATTTATATAATTACATTATTTTATTATTTAAATCTCGATTTTAACTATGCATGAAGAAGCAGAAGAGGTTTATATATTTATTAAATATATGTAATAATTATATATTATATTTAATTAATATAGCGATTAATATTATCATATATATGATAAATGTATTTATTAAATAAATAATAAATGTGTCTATTGTAAACTGCACACAACCATTAAAAATTAACATATAAATTTATATTAATTAATTAAAAATAATAAATGATGCTTAATAAGAAATACGGAGACTTAGATAATTCTATAATGTTATTATTAAAATTTTAATTTTAACCAGTTGTTAAGATGGAAAATTTTTATAGATTTAATTAAATATATAGTTTAATATATATAATAATTATTATATTCAATTAATATATTGATTAATATTATCATATTTATGATAAATACATCTATTAATAAATAATAAATGTGTGTATTGTAAACAGAAAAATATTAATTGATAACATATGAATATATATTAATTTATTAAAAATAATAAATGATTATTGATAATAAATACATATAACGGAGATTTATAGAATTGTCAACGAAAGTGAAATGATAATTTAATGATAATAATTACTAAATTTAAATTTAAACCGAAAATTCCTAAAATATTTAATTGGTGTCAGTTACTTTTATTTGAGCTATTCATCTCATATACTTTATTTTGCATCTATATATAAAGGATATCGTAGAACTTTCAACAAAGTATCAAATGGCGAGAAACAAGTTAAGCAAAGATGATGACAACAAGGACAAAGAAGATATATATTTTTTCAAGAGTGAGGATATTGATCTTAAAATCAAATCAAGGAAATACCAAAGGTATATGATTTCTAGTTATTCAAATTAGGACTTAGTAACCATTCTTTATGCTGCTGTGTGTTAATTACTGAATTTCTATATGTACAAGATATCTATCAATTTCTGAATCTATTATTTTTTATAAGGATTGAAACATGATTTTTTTTGTCTTTCACATTAATTTTATTCTGTTTATAGAAAAAATAATTCTATGACCGTGCTACTAATTTCCTTATATATTTTGTGGATTAAGGGAAAAGTTCTTGACTGAGGGGATGAACTTATGACAAAGAGGGCTGAAGGTTCTTTCTTAACCGGTTAGTTTCTACTTTTTTCTTTTACCGTTCAATGTGGTATATTTTACGTTTTCAATTCTCTTCTTTTAAATTATATCACAGCCAAGTAGTTTATATTAACTAAACTTTGATTGCAATATTTATTTTATTTCTTAAAATTATGTTTGTAGGAAGGACGAACAACCCATGTATATGTTCAATACATACAGAGAAAAAAGTGAAGATCCTCATGAAAAGACAATAAATACCGAAAGTTTGACAAGTAACTTTTGAAGAAATGGGATGAAATTACTAGGAATGGACTGTAGAAGTCAAAAAAAAAAAAAAAAAAAAAGGATGAGAGGAAATTCTAATCTATAAATGTAATGTTATTTGTTATTCTTTTGGTCCCATAATAACTATAATGTAAGAAAAAGATAATGTCACAAACTAAATGTAATTCTTCCTTATATTCCTATTAAGTGTCATTTTAACTTTTCATTTTATCAATAATAAGATTTTTTAGAAAAATTGTCTTCAATAGTTGTTTCAGAATATTACATCAAATATCTCTCTTAAATTGAAGTTGTAATATTTAAAAATTTATAACATAATATATTTTTTATAATGCATATGGAATAGACCATTTAATGGTAAGGTTTCCATAAGATCGTCTAATGAGAAAAAATTTATTAGACACTTAGACCGTATAATAATTTGATAAACGCTTCGATCGTGTAATAGTATAAAGCTTTAGACTGTTTTACTCATCCCGCAGCTATTCAAAAGCACTAGCTTATTTGGTTTTATTATCCTCAAAATGGAAGCTCATATAAAATTGAGATCAAGAGATCATCTATTAAATAGTCCATTAAAAGTTAAGAATTCTTAAAAAGAAAAATATGGTTAGATGCTTACTAGTACATACATTAGGTGTTCGTTGCATAATGTAGATCAAATTTCGATGCAGAATGAGTATTGAATTTGTTCTATACTTCCTAAAGAAATAATAAATCTTTTTTTGTTCAAAATTTCATCTTTCTGAGTATTAGACACTCGGAATTTTTCTTCCAGATGAAACATAATTTGGAAATGTACATTAAAGAAGCATTTAAAAAATTTACTTTTAGGACTGCACAAAAACAAGAACATGTTTTTGAATTGTGGTTTTTTAGCTGATTCATTGCTACTGTTTAATGCATTTTTCATTGTTGATATTTTAGACTCTTTGACTGTCTAATGCTTTTTGACAGTCTAGTGGGTTAAGGACGTTTTAAACCTCAAATAATATGCATAGATATATAAATATATAACAGTTAAAACAACAGAAACTTATCCATTGAAATAGAGATAAATTGCAGATAAGACAAAAGTTGACTTAGAAGACTTTAGAAGACTACAGTAAAAGTATTCATATCTTTAGTCATGTTACCTTATTTTTTAACTTCATCTTTATCCCTGTCACTTATCTTTTATAGATCGGGTTAAATTTACTAAAGAAAAAGTTGGGTCAAAAATCTATCTTTTATCACATCACTTTACATCCTATCCATGTCACCTTATTTCGTATGAATTGGATAATAAAAACTAACAACCAAAATATAATTAAATTTCAATTAAAAAGTTAAAATGAAACTAGAGTTAATGATTACAAAATACACTTTAAAAAAGAAGCATATGAAACACAACAATAAAAAAGAAAAACCGAATCAAAGGTTAATAGTCTTACTCGTTCAAATTCGTAAGAAAAAATATCACTATAATAAAAAGTCAGTTTTTAATGTCTGAGCATAAAGACAGTTAAAAATGAAAATGACATTATAAAAAATATAGTAACATTTTTATAAATAAATGAATATTCATAATATGGGTAGTAAAAAAATCAACATTGTGATGTGAACATTATATCAGTTAACCAATAAAATCGACGTGGAGAAGACAATAAAAAAATTCAAAATTAAAAAATTTTAAATTGACGGGTGAGCCACCACGTCGATTATGGGCTTCTAACCGACGTGGTGTGTACATCTATGACGTCGGTTCTGGGAGTCCAAGCAATGTCATGTTCACTCTGATAATTTGGTCAAAAATTTGGGTAAAATTAGGGTTCAGCACAATGTTGGTTAGAATCTCAGAAGCGACGTGGTGCTGCCTATTTTAACACATCCCATTCGTTTTCACTTTCACTTTTCTTCTCCCTACATTACGCATTGCGCGTTCTCTCGTGCACTGTTTTGGCATATTTTTGCTGCGTTTCGAGCTCCTTAGGTTCTCCATTCAACTCCATTTCACTCTTGGTCCTACATTTACGTTGAGAGATTCGTTTGAATTACATTTTCATTTCAAGCTCCGTTTGAGGTACCCTTCGTTTGAAGCTTTTAGTTGTTCCTTTCTCCTCCATTTTTGTTTGCTTTCACTGATTGTGGTTATTCATTGACATTTTTGTTTGTGTTTTGTGGTTTTGGTAGTGTTCGTTTGCAAGCTTTTTGGTGGTCCCGGTTGAATGCTTGGTTTGACACCCCTTGCCTCTTCTCTTTGTAAGAGGTTAGCAATTTTGAAAAATTCTTTAAAAATAGTTAGAAATTTATTTTTGACCCAAATTTTTTATCAGCTTCGTGATTTAGTATATATTTGATGGTAGAGTTCTTACATTGTATATGTTTATCATAGATTTATGGTTTCAAAAATTTAGAGTGAAAAAATTTTAAATGACCATAACTTTTGATAGAAAGCTCGAATTGAGACGCTCCAAAAATGAAAGTTGCTCGAAACGGGGTAATGAAGCCCCAAAATTTCATCGTTTAGGGTTTCTTTTTTATATTTTTCTTATTTTTCATCCATTTTTTTATATTTTAACTTTTGATTTGACATATCTATACTTGCTAGAAAATTCTAAATTTTTTTGTGGTGTTTTCTTGTATCGATTAGAGATTTATCAACCCATAATATTTTTTTTTAAATGACAACACCACGTCGGTTTTAGCCAAACAACCGACATGGTGTTGTCTACCATGTTGTGTTCTTTGTCGTTGATGTCGGTGCCTCATTTAAATCGACGTGGTGGTCGATTACATGACTTCGGTTGTTTAACCGACGTCATGTTCAACGTCAGTTCACGACCCGACGATTAAAACCTCCTAGAATTGACGATAAAGACATTTTTTCTACTAGTGAATACATATATTGTATTTATAGGATTTAAATTTCTCATTTCCAATAATGTGTTTGTAACCTCATTCTCTTAAATTACTTTTATTAAGTCTACGATACTGATTTATTCATGACTATTGTTCTTGTTTGTTTTGTTATAATTTTATATTTTATATATATATATATATATATATATATATATATATATATATATATATATATATATATATATGTATATATATGTATATATATCTTATGATATAATGTGCATAGTGATATGATGTAAATGAAGGTTTAATCTTTAGAGACTTAAATGAGTGAATATTATTGAAGATTAAATTATCTTATATAGTTGGTTGAAGTATATATAGTTGGGTGAAATATAGATATGCTTATTTATCTTGACTAAATGGTGTAGTAGTTTTTCCAAAAACTAAAAATCTAATTTATATATTGTTCTAAGATAGTGATATTTGTATATAGCTCTCACCTTCCCATTTTCTTTCTTGTTGTGCATGACCAAACATCAATTTAAAATTATCATAATCTATTCATTGTAGTAATCATAAAAGTTTTTCCTGAAATTGGCTGAAGTACAAACATTATAGACAATTCAGTAACCTTTTGTGGTATAAGATTTTTCAAATCTGACATTTGCTTCAAATATGAATGCCCTAGTGATTCTTGATGAACCCATTATAGTTACTTTTATATGCTACCAATGTTACATGCAAACCCTTTTATTAATTTGTTCCCTTTAATCTTGTAAATTACGATTCAAGGACAAACAAAATAAAGAATTATAAAATTGTAAAATCATAAAAGTATGTGTGACTTGTGTCATTCTCTTATTTCAATTTCGAGAAAATAATTACTACTCAAGGATCGTCTAATGACGTTAATAACTAATCTGTTCATAAATGTTTATAACAAAAGAAAAAAAGTTTAATAATGAAAAGAAAAAAAGGATGTGGCAGAAGTCATCGTCAACGTCCTTATTTTCTTTTCTTCACTTATGTGGAAACCTCATTGCAAAATCATTATGGAAAATGAAGTTATCCTAAGTTCAAATCATACTTCCCTCCATATATTTCAAAAGTTTTAAAAACTTTCATTTTGTACTCTCATTATTGCCTTTCAACTTCAACCCAAGCTTTCTCTACGTTCTTAATATATCTAATCCACCTTTTTTCTTTCTTCTTGCCACCTTTTGCGACATTGGTCTCGTTGATACATTCCTTAGTTTCTCCATTCAAAACTCCTCACATAATTGAGGTGAATGTGTTGGGTAAGACTAATCAATTAGTCTTATAAGTATGTATTGCAGTTGCACGTCATTATGTTTGGAATGATTTGAGATTTAATTTAGATGGTAATAGTTTTTAGCTCTGTAGGCTCGTAATAAATAAAAAGAAAACATAGCCAATTTAAATACACGTAAGAGAAATAGGTCAACTTAATTTTAAATGCAAAAGTGTTTGGTTTCAGGATGTCAATTGCATTTTAAAGGGAACACAAATGTAGGACCAATAATCTTTATAATATTTGTACGTTAGAGTTCCCAATATAGATTATTGAATAAGAGTAAATGTAAACAAAATTTGAGCGGGACAAAGATCGATTAAAAATGGAGAATTTTTTTTTCATATATTATCACAATATATTGTCATAGAATTATAAACAATTAAACAACTTTAAATAAATTCTAAGAGTGATTATTTTCACTACAAGAAAATAATAAAATAATTGTCAAAAAGATATGTGGGTTAATGATCCACGCAAAAAGCTGAGGCAAATCTACTCTAAAATTTATATCAATTCTTTAGTCAACATAAAATATATATAAAGAAAAAGAACACAAGAAGTCATGATATAATTATGCATGTGCATCAATCCACCTACTAATAGATTTCCAAAATTATATTTTCCAAAACCACTCAGATCAATCGCAAAACTTTGTTCTACCCTGCATCGTTGTAGAGGCAATAAAGCGGATTGAAAATCATCTGCATCTATAAGAATCAAACAACTAAGAATTAGGTTAATAAAATAGAAAAGTATCTACCAAAATATAACAATTATGTCATATATAAAAATATCCAGTGCTTAATAAATTTATGGAACATGTATCCATGAGAATATATAGATGGGATTTGAGTAGCTTTCATTAATTTTGAAAAAATATACATATGATTTTCATATACGAATATTTGTGAGATTTGAAAATATCAGTTCACCTTGTTTTATGCGATCGTGTTGTTAAATTATGATGATGATGATGATTGTGTGTTATATAAGAGTGTATATATTAACAGAAAGAAAATCTTAGTAAAAATAAGTTCAAGAGAAATAAAGGAAATACATCATTTATTTTGTTTAAATTTTACTTTTTTTGAGATGTATATATTATAATTCCATATTAGAAGAGACCATTTTATTATAAAAAATCTAAAACTAAAAGGTAAATATTGTATATGTGCTTTTGTTTATTGTTATAAAGATTAATTGTTAGTAGGATATTACAGAAAAATCAACTTAGTATTTAATTTTATAGTTAAATATTGTTTGTTTTAAAGTTCATCCTAAAGACAACCAAGGTTCTCATTCAGGGCTGTCCTTGGAGGGGATAGAATAGGTATTCAGATTATTGAATTTGTAAACAAGGTAGTTAAAATTAAGATTATGATTAAGATCAAGAAAGATTCACAAATTATAAATTTGTGTTTTATATAGAGTGTGTTGTTCTGATGACTTAAGTATATGATTGGAATTTTTGAATTTCATGGGAAGATAAAAAAAAAATGAATATTAAAAGTGCCTTAATTATTTTTTTAATTTAATTGAAACTTATTTAGTCAAGAAGATCAAAATTGTAACATAAACCATTCCTAATTTTTAATAGAATTTAAAATTTATTTTAAATAAAACCCAATTCATTTAAGGAGGGAGAAAATTGTAAGATTAAAAACACAATGTAAAATTTAATTACGTTAATTTTGATAGTATGGTTTTGAAATTCACAACACAAGCATCAAGGTAAAAGTTAATGTTGGATTTTATATGAATTGAGTCCATTTATTTAAGAAAAAAAGCCGCGAAATATCTTAAATAAATGGATGATCCGTCAATTTTCCTGTGTTACGATTATAAATGGAATTTGAATTGCTCATGTATAATTTTATAAACATACAATTAAAATTTCAATTTTAACTATATTGTGTATGAGAAAGAATTCTATATACTTACTTAAATATATTATTTAATATATGTAATAATTAAATATTATATTTAATTAATATAGTGATTAATATTTCCATATTTATGATAAATGCATCTATTATATTATTATTTTTATTAAAAATAATATCAATAATAATATTAAAAATATTGATAAAAAATAATATTAATAAGATTCATAATAACAATAATAAATTAATAAAATTTAAAATACTAATATTATTAATAATATTAATACGGGTAATAAAAATAACATTAATAATAACAATAATAATAATAATAATAATAATAGTAATATTTAATAATAATATCACAAATATTTTTAATATAACTGAAAATAATAAAAAAATATTAATAATATTAAAACTATTTTTCATATAAATATAAATAATATTGATAATAATATAGTAATATTAAAAATATTATTAATGTAAATATAAATAATATTGATAATAATATAGTAATATTAAAAATATTATTAATGTAAATATAAATAATATGAATAGAAGTACTAATAATATTTCATATATTAAAAAACATATAATAATAATGTTAGTATAAATAATAATAATAATAATAATAATTTTATCAATAACATTAATAAAATTTTGTGTATAAATATTAATAATATTAAAAACTTTAAAAATATAAAAATAACATTAATAATTCGAAAAAATATAATACTGATAATAATAATAATTATAATTTTAATAATATTATAACTAACAATATTAGAAATAATAATAAAAATAATAATATTAGCAATAATATTAATAATATTATTAATATTAATATTAATAATAATGATGATGATGATGATAAATATAATATTAATGATAATATTATTAATAATACCAATAATAATAATAATAATAATAATATTAACAAAACTAATAATAATAGTAATAAAAATGTCAAAAATACCAATAATATTAGTTATAATATTAATAATATCAATAAAAATATTGTTTTGATTAATAATATTCACCTTTACTAATGTTATTATTAATAAATCAAGATGAACATAATTAGTAAGAGATAATAGTAGTTTTATCCATAAATATAAGTTCCTAAGTAAGATCCATGTACATAGGTATGTAAGTATTATCTACGGAAATAGTTCATGGGTAATACCTACAAACCAATATTCATAGATAATATCTACGGGTATGTGTCCGTGGATAATATCTACGAACCTATGTCCGTAGGTAATACCTATGGTCCATGGGTAATACCTACATATACAGATCCGTAGGTAATAATCTCTGGGTAATGCTGAATTTACTTACGGATACAGATATGCGGGTAATAATTCATTGATAAATTGAGTTTTTCTTGTAGTGATATTAGAAGAGAATTTTTTTAAAAAAAAAAACTTAAAACTAAAATGTAAATATTATATATGTGCTTTTGTTTATGTTATAATGATTAATAGTAATGTAATTGTTAGTAGGATATTACAGAAAAATCAACTTAGTATTTAATATTATTTAAATATTATTTGTTTTAAAGTTCCTCCACAACCAAGGTTCATCCAGGGTGGGCCTTGGAGGACAAAATAGATATTCAGATTGTGGAATATGTGAATAAGATAATTAAAATTAAGATTATGGTTAAGATTAAGAAGAGTTTATAGAATTATAAATCGTGGGATTATAACAAGAATTGTAGATTTAGTTTTCTATATAAATTGTGTTGGTATGATGACTTAAGTATTTAAAGTTATAGCAAGAAACCACTCCTAATTTTTAATTGAATTTAAAATTTATATTAAATAAAACCCAATTCATTTAAGGAGGGAGAAAATTGTAAGGTTAAAAACACAATGTGAAATTTAATTACCGTAATTTTGATTGGAAGATTTTGAAGTTGACAACCCAAGCATCAAGGTGAAAGTTACTGTTAGAATTCATAGGAATTGAGTCCATTTATTTAAGAAAAAAACCGCAAAGCGAAATATGTGAAATAAATCGATGATTCTTTGATTTTCCTGTGTTACGATGATGTATGGAATTTGAATAGCTTGATAATGTGTATAATTCTACAATCATACAACTAAAATCTCAATTTTAACTAGTTCTATATACTTAATTAACTATATTATTTAATATATGTAATAATTAAATATTACATTTAATTAATATAGTGATTAATATTTCCATATTTATGATAAAAATAATCTATTAAATAATATAATAAAAGTGTGTATTATAAATAGCAAAGTATTAGTTGCTACACAATCATTAAAACTTAACATATGAATATATATTAATTTATCAAAAAAATAATAAATGATGGTTAAGAATTCTACCATCTCACTATTAAAATATCCATTTGAACTATGATATACTAGAAAGAGGTTATTCATTGAATTAAATATATTGTTTAATATACATAATAATTATATATTATATTCAATTAATATAGTGATTAATATTATCATATTTATGATAAATGCGTCTATTCAATAAATAATAAATGTGTGTATTGTAAACAGCAAAATATTAATTTCTACAATTAAAAGTTAACATATTTATATATATTAATTTATTAAAAATAATAAATGATGCTTAATAATAAATACATATAACGCATATTCATAGAATTGTCAACGGAACTGAAATGATATTTTTAATTATCATAATTACTAAATTTAAACGTAAAATACTTAATTAGTGTCAATTACTTTTATTTAAGGTATTGGTTTCATATATTTGATTTTATACAACAAAGTATCAAATGGCGAGAAACAAGTTAATTAGGCAAAGATGAAGACAATATATATATATAGTATTTTATTTTTGTTATAATAATTTATTTAAATTAAATATTATATTCATGCATATATTGTGTAAATTACAGTTTTCGTTTGAAATTTAATACAAATAGTTAAATATTAATCGTGTATATTAAATGAATTGTCCGTTTAAATTATTTGAAAAAATTATTTTTTATAAATAAATTGTTAATATTATATATTTTATATTAAGTTTTAACTTTTTTTTTCTTTTGTAAAGAATTTATTTTTTTCCTTTTGCATGAGTTTGGTTTGACTTTCTACAGTTTTTGTTATTTGTTTTATCTTTTCAACAATATTTATTCATTTAATAACAGATGGTTAGTAAATTTTAAAATATATAACTCTTTTATTAAGAAAAAAATATTAATTAAAGTTGTCCAACAGTACCATTATTTCATTAGACTAAAATAACGTGTGGACCCAACACAAATATGCATCTAATTAACTCTTAATACGGGTTTTGTCAATTATTTTCCATATTAGAATTACTAACATTATTAAATGTATTATTTATGACATATTAGTTAATATAAAAATTAATAAATTATTATTAATTATATAACTTCTTAAAATTTATATTGATTAAAAATATTATTAAATAAAATATAATTAGTGTAAAATCAAAGACAGAATTATTTCATCCTTAAAATATTTATTAGATAAAATAATTGTCAGTATGATTATATATATATATATATATATATATATATATATATATATAAAAAAAAAATATTTTTATAATTATTTTGGTGTATATATATTTTT
>Ga0209489_107374_pt1 | contig 16464 bp, 8 predicted proteins | sample SiratrowhiteBW_FD_187527 | JGI IMG/M metagenome (GOLD analysis project Ga0209489, IMG submission 187527) | Root nodule microbial communities of legume samples collected from California, USA - Siratro white BW (SPAdes) (version 2) | ecosystem: Host-associated > Plants > Roots > Nodule | place: USA... | reverse complement strand
TATATATATAACATTCAATGCCTCCACTCATCATAACTCACCAAACTAATTTCTATTTCATTTTTTACACCTTTAAATTTTCTTATATTTACTTTTGTTTAAGTGTTATCATATTTATTGTTTTCGTCCATTAAAAGCAGTCAATTAAGTGCAATTGAAGGAGGGGCTTGGAAAACAGTTGTTCAGGGAGAGTCTCTTGTGCTCATAATTTTGCTTTTGCAGGTTCGATTGTCACCCTCATGTCACTGTTATCGGTATATTAACTCTATCAATTTTATTTTTATCATGTTTAAAAACTAACACAATTATATAGAAATTTCTATCTCGACTTCAAAATTTATCTCATTAATTTACTGTATCTAAAGGAATATTATTTGTTAATAATTAATTATTATGGTTTAAGTGTTAGATATATGCTTTTTCGTGTAATCTTTGAACTATGTTTTAGATATGATTTTTCAGTGTAATGTTGAAAAAAAAATTACAAACAACATAAAAATCTTAATAAAAGTGCATTACACAAGTTATTAGAAAATAAAATACTAGATTTTTTTATTTCAATTGTTAGTGACATTCACTTTCATATAATTTTTATTATGTTTATACTATTTTATGTGACTATTATTTTATTTAGATAATTTCATGTAAGTAAATAAAAAGGAAAAACTTACAGAAGACTTGAGCAATCCCATTCCATACGTGGAAATTTTACGAAGTGCATGCATTGGCTCCTTATATGACTTTCCACGAAAAAAACAGAAAGACTTGGAAAGAAGTTGTAAAAGACTGGAAGCATGATGACATAAATCAATAAATGTGGAAAAAGTTGGTCCATTATACCACTTTTCCCATCAAAACAAATAGACTTTGAAAATTTTGCTCATCTCTTCCACTAAACTAAATAAAAATGACTTTCATTCCAACATCACAAATACAAAATTATCATCAATTTTATAAATCACACATACAGAAAATTAGTCATCCACGTATGTTTAATTCTATTCTAAACATAAATTAATTTTGTTATTCCAACTACAATTCAAGTTTCAAAAACAATTTTCAATTTATTTTATTCAAAATAATTAACTTTAATTGTCTTACATAAATTAAACCTCAAAATATAATTTTATTCTATTCTCCCCTTTAATTACTAGTTCATACCAATATCATTATATAATATTTGAAGTTGTCTTTCAAAACTAATATTTAAACTCAAACTTAATACATAAAACTTTCTAATTTAAATAAATTTTAAATTTAATCTAAACTTGACCAGAGTATTTCCTAAGCAATCCAAAGTATAATAATACTTATACTTCAAAATATTTCCTTTGTGCTTCATAACTTAGAAAAGCTAAATATGTCTTAACTTGTTTTTAGGTTGTATGATTTACAAATCAATTATATTATTATGAATTTAAATCAGCACATATATAATTAACTTTAAATCTTATATGCAAGTTCAAAATTTACTAGAAGGAGTCAAGTCGAGATATGAGAGAAAAGAATATGTTATTTTAATTGAAATTTTGATCGATTAGAATTCATCTTTATTTTACTTAACATCTCAAACTCCATAATTGAAAAAATAATGGGAATCAATTTTATAATCTTAAAGAGAAGTTAAAAAAAAATTATAATGAAATAGTTTAGAAAGATAAATAATATTTAAAAATATATAATTAAATAGATGAAATTCTATTTTATATAAGCAACATAAAACACAATTTTAACTCTTAATTTTTTAAAAAGAAACATTTATGAAAATAACTTCTCAATCAGTTTATATGATAATTAAATATATATATATATATATATATATATATATATATTTATATCAATTTTTATTTTAATAAATTTCTTATTGTATTTCCTGTGAAATTACTGATATAAAATTAATGTTAATATATGTTAGAATTTATCTTGCCTCCAATAGTTTGATTAATAATAATAAATTTAATAGTTCAATAAAATGAAAACTACTAAAATTTTAAATAATAACAATATTTAAACTAATAAATTACCGTAGAACTTATTTCTTCTCAGAAGGAAGTTATATATTTATTGTAAGCGTGAAAGAAAAGAAGAAACTGAATGACGACACAGTCTGGAAGAAGACAATGACGACACAGTCTGGGAGAAGACTTGGAAAAGTCTTAGGCTCTGTTTCTTTCAAGCAACCAATCATATATATATATATATATATATATATATATATATATATATATATATATTGGTTGCATTTTAGTTGAAATGATTGTTATGAATGAAGATGAAAATATTAAGAATGAAAGGAATCTTAATAAAGTGGTGAGGGTTCATACTCATGACTAAATCAAGATATATTTCTATCTTAATTCTATATGTTTGAGGATATCTTAAAAGATAAGTTTGGATGATTAGGTGTATGTTATTTGATTTTTTTTGGGTTTTAGGATAATATTTTGTAATTGTATTAGATGACATACTTAGAGGTTTGTAATTAATTTCTAACCCCTATCTTTATGTTCTCAGAAGATGGCACGTAGACTACCTATCCTTCCTCAATTAGCTTATATACCTAACTTAACACGAGCAATAGAGATGAGGGCAACAACCTTACAGCAACAAAGTACTACAATGACATAACAACATTAGGCTGTCCTTCATCAATTAGAAATTGCTAGGTTAGCAATAGAAATATCTCAATTTCATGAACAACACCATTCCTTAATGTTGTGGGTGTCATCAATTGTCCCATGACGGAGGCCGGGTGGGCCGAGTCATAATCGAATCGTGGGACTAGGGCTGCTACGCTTGTAAGTAGAAAGAGTTGCACTCTGACTAATGACTATAGCTTTTAGCCTAGTGGTAAACGCTCAATCCAACACTTTAGTCTAGGGGAATTAACTAGACACAATCCACCAAAGTTTAATGGGAGAGAATATCTAAATAAAGCAGATCAATGGGTAAGAGACATTAAAAGAATCTTTGAAGCCACTTAATGCCTTGAAGAGAAGAAATTATCCTATGCCATCTATACATTGACCGAAGAAGCTGAATTTTGGTGGATAAACATGAAGCAAATGATGGGATATAGATGAGAGGAAGCCACTTGGGAGAATTTCAAAGAAAGATTCCTGGAGAAATATTTCCATAATAGTGTCAGATATGCAAAGGAGATTGAATTCATGCAACTGGAATACAAAGATCTTTCTATTACTGATTATGTTACAAGATTCGAACATCTGGCTAGGTTCTATATGCAAACCATGACTGAAGTTTGGAGGTGCAGAAAGTTTGAGTTTGGACTGAGGTAAGAGCATAAAGAAGCATGCCAACACCCAATTTCGTTAGGACAAATAAAATTATTTCAAAATATAAAACAATATAAAATTAAAATAAAAAATGTGTGTTATTTAGTTTTATCATATTTTGTCATTTAAATAAAAAAAAGAGTTTTGGTTTCATTCTATTTTATGAATAAGGTTTTAAAATAAAATTTGTAAAAAAGAAAAAAAAGTAAAATCAAATCAGTCCATTAAAAAGTTTGTTAAAATAATAATAATAAAAATAAAATTGACATTAAAGTGCTGCCATGTTACACTTTCTTTCTCTACTGAATAATCTGACTACCTTTTTCAGGCACCCACTTTTAGTAAACCAAAAATTAATTTTAAATTCAAAAAGAAACAATAATTAATGGAAATTTAAATAGATTAATTGGGGGAATATGATATTAATTAGATATTATTCTGCTTAATTACAAATAATGGTAATAATAGGTGGTTATTCTACTTAATTGTAAATAACTCTGATTGATTCTGATTTATTCTTCAGCATCAAACTACTGAAATGGGGGGCAGCGAGCAATTAAGGGGTCTGAAGGAATTTTATAAAAGAAAAAAAAAAGACCAAAATAATGGAGGACAGGATTTACTCTGAGCAGTATTTTACACCCATCTTAACAAAAATCAGAGAATTACACACATTTTACACATGTTTTTGGAGAGAACACTAGGATTACACACGAAAAAATAACTGAAGATCCAGATGCTTGAATTAGAAGAAAGAGGTGAATTTTGTTAAAGCTGGTCTTCAATTGGTATATCTTGATCGCTCAGCCTCATGTGGTTGTTCTGTTTGCCCTGGTTTTGTTTGTTTTGACCTATTAAAATTTCAATATCATGATTATTAGTATTTTGTATTTTTTATACCGGAGATGCTGCTTTAAGCACGTCTTATATTTGTTTTTGTTATAATAGAGATGCTGCTCTAAGCATGTCTCATACTTATTTTTGTTATACCGAAGATGCTGCTCTAAGCACGTCCCGTTGTTTAATTCTTCACAGAGGCTGTTGTTTCACACGGTCTCAGAGCATCCAAAAAATAAGAACCTAAATCTTAGTAGATCATGGAAGCAAGAACATCAGAGCACTAAAAAGAAACCTTAAACTATCTTTTTATTATTATTACCATTGTTTTTTCCTTGGTTTTCTTAACAAATCAATAAATAATATTTTATTTCAATAATAAAAATATATAAAACATTTCCAAATTTTCAATAAAAAATATAAAATGTTTCCCAAAAATTAATAGAATATATAATTTTCGAAAAAATCTATAAAATATTTTCCAAAAGATAATAATAACATATCAAAATTTCAAAATTTAAAATATATAAAAAAGTTTTCAAAATAAAAAGAGTAAATAAAACAGTTTTCAAAAATAAAAAATGTAAAACAATTCTAAAAAATAAGAAATAATAAAATAGTTTCAAAAAAAAATATAAAAATTTCACAAAATTAAAATATCAAATATAACCAAACAAATTCTTAAATTAGAACTACGTGAACCCTGATTTTTTTTTTGTAGAAATACGTAAAACCAAGGTCAATCATTGTCGGGCTTAAAAAAATAAAAAAAATAAATGTTTATTTGTCTTATTTTTGCTTATTATTTTTATTTGCATAATTTTTATTTATTTATATTATGTTTATTAACATATTTTCTTTTTCTTATTTATTTTTATATTTTGTTATTTTATTTGTCTTTATTATTATTGTTTTTATTTGGAAAAAATGACATTTTGCAAATCCACACTTATTTCTATTCATTTGATTAAAGGTACCGTCTTAGGACGGACGTTGTGGGTGCTAATACCTCCCCCACACGTAACCGACTCCTGAATCTTGAATTTGGTTCCAAACATTTTATTTTTGGTTTTTCTATTGTTTTTCACAATAAACTATGGTGACGACTCCAAATCTCTATTTAAATATAATTTGTTTTAAATTAAATTTTGATCACCCCAGCATGATCCTGGTTGCGACAAAGTGGTAGTCCCAGTGTCCATTAGAGAGTTCTCCACTCTATTAGAGACAACAAAAGTGGTGGAAAATCTGAAAAGTGGTGGCAAAGTAGCTAAGCCACATATGGTGGGAGGACCCTCTAGAAATAGGACGATATATAAAGATAAGAAGAAACCTTATTCCAGATCTCAATCCTTCAACTATCACCGAATGTCAGATGTTTAAGGTGTGGTTAAATTTTGCCCTCATCCAGTGCTAAACATGCATGTGATAGATGTCACAAATACAGTCATGCAACAAAATATTGTCGTGTCCGATTAGGAGCTCCAAATTCTGGTGGAGTGCAGTAAGTACATCAGAATAATAATCAGAAACCTAGAGCAACTAGTAGAGTTTTTCTATTAGTGGAGTAGAGGCTTAACAATTTGACATCCTTGTTAAAGGTATTTGTCACATCCGTGGAACACAATTATTAGTATTATTTAATTTTGGGGCAACCAATTCTTTTATCTTTGTTGATTGTGTTAAGAAATTGATTACGTGTTTGTGAATTAGATATTGAGTTAGTAGTATCTACGCCCACAAAAGGTATTATAGTAATTACCTCTATGTATGTTGAGTGTCTAGTGACTATAGATGAATAGAGGTATAAGATTAATACGATTTGTATACCTCTGAAGGATTTGGAGGTCATCTCAGGAATGGATTGGTTGTCTACTAATCATATTCTTATGGACTATGTCATAAGAAGTTAATTTATCTTGAAACAGAAGGAATGCACTTTATCTCAACTCAATAGTTTGAAAGGAGGTACAAGGAGTTGTAGAATGTTATATGCTTTTTGCTTGTGTTGTAAATGTTGAAAAAACACAGAAATATAAGTTTGTGGTGGTATTCATAGATCATATCTTAATATTCACCTTCAATAGAAGAACATGTAGAGCATCTCAAAACAATTCTAAATATTTTGATACAAAAACAGTTGTATGTCAAACAAACAAAATGTGAATTTTGGATGTCTGAAATACCGATTTTAGGACATGTTATATATGCTCAAATAATCTCAATGGACCCTTCTAAAGTAGATGTTGTACTTCAATGGGACTTCTTAAAATTGTTATAAAAATTATAAACTTTGTGGGGCTAACAAGATATTACAGGAGGTTTATAGAAGGCTTTTCTAATATAGTTGTTCCTTTGACTCAGCTAACCCAAAATGATTATCCTTTTGCATGGCCATAGTAATGTGAGAGAAGTTTTGAAGAGTTGAAGAGAAGGTTGACTAATGCTCTTATTTTGACAATCCTTTATATAGATCAACCTTTTGAAGTCTTATGCTTTCTATCAAGGATTGGGTTGTGTTCTTATGCAGAATAAGAAAGTTGTTACTTACACCTATCGTCAGCTAAAGTTGCATGAAAATAATTATACAGCATATGACATGCACCTTTAACTTACGAGAGGCGTAAACAACAACTTTCTTATTCTACATCAGAACACAACCCAATCCCTGATAGGAAGCATCACAAGAAACTTCAAAAGGCTGATTTATATCAAGGATTGTCAATACAAGAGCATTAACCAACCTTTTTTTCAACTCTTCAAAACTTCTTTAACATTGCTTAGTCTATGTAAAAGAATGATATTTTCTAGTTAGTTGGATTAAAGAAGCTACTATTTTAGAAAAACCTTCTATAAACCTCATGTAGTATCCTACTAATTCTACAATGTTTCTAATTTCAGTAATAGTTTGAGGACATTCCCACTGAAGTACGACTTTCACTTTCGAATATAATCTACTAATACCCATTGAACAAAGATAACATGTCTTAAAAATTGTATTTTAAGACATCTAGAAGTCACACTTTAAAAGTTTAGTATAGAAATGTTTTTCTCTCAAAATGTTTAAGACAATCCTTAGGTTCTCTTCATGTTCTTCCATTGTACGGGAATATATCAATATATCCTTTATGAATACCACTAGACTCATCAAGGAAAGGTCTAAAGATTTGCTTTATATAATCCATAAAAATGACTGAAGCATTGGTCACGCCAAAAGACATAACTAAAAATTCACAATGGTCATATCTTAATTTGAAAGTAATCTTGTGAATATCTTTGACTTTAATTAAGATCTGGTGCTAACCTAAATACATATCTATCTTTGAAAAAGCAATTACTTCATACCATTGATGTATCAAATAATCTATTCTTAGAAAAGGATCATTTACAAAATGATCAAGACAATAAAATGATTGTGAACAATAAGAAAAATGATCCATGAATGATGGCTAAAGAGAAAATTAGTGAAAAAAGCTATAAAATACGAGAATTTCATATTTTCCAATTTTATATTTTCAAAATGAACCATCAATTAAAAAATATCAAATAAAACATCATTATGTATTAGGCTTTAATACAACATTTATGTCTTGTATGTGCCAAAATATTGCATCTATTTTAGTAAATTAATTTATACTAATTTACATGTTAGTAAAACCATATTCTGGTCTCTAAAAAAAAATATCAAGTTAGTCACAATAATATTTATTTGAAAGACAAAATTAATATAACAGTTAAATTTTAACAAGTAAAAAAAAAAACAATTAATTTAGTTTCAAAAAACACAATCAATAAAAAGTTAGTTTTCTAGTATAAAATTGATGTAATAGATAACAAATATTTCAAATAAAAACAATTCTTTAAATAAGAAACGACAACCAATCGTTATAACTATCAAATTAAAATTCAAAATAAGAAAGAACTGAGATCAAAACCAAATTAAAATTAAATCGTGTATGTTTCTTTTCATCTTGAGATTTTGTTTAGCTAACATAAAAACAATTATAAAAATAAGTCTAATTGTATTAGAGGAGGGAAAGAAAAAGAGAAGAAAGGCACAATTTTCTTTAATTGAGTTTTGATCTTATCCTTTTATAATTTTTAATCTCAATTTAATGATTATAATTGTTTGTTCCAATTTATCAATTTTTAAGACTTTTTCCATTTAAAAATCCATTTAATTATATATTCAGTAAATATATAATAAATAAATTTTATCAAGGGTTAAATTACGATTTTATACGAATTGTTTGTCTCAAATTTGTAAAAATGGAACAAAAATAAAAAAATAAAAAATAATTCAAATTTTATTATATTTTAATAATATATTATGTTGATTTGATATATAAATAATTTTAAATTAAAATATTTTTTTATGCGCTGATATATAAGAAAAATAACCCGATTGAAAGTTATTGAGAAGAAACAATGATAATAAAAGACCCATCCTATTTGGACTGTTGGGCCAAGGAGGTACAGGCCCAATGGGAGCTTCTCCATTTCAAACCCACCCACACTCTCATTTCTCTCTGACTCGAAACAGCATCGTTTTTGGAGACATCGGGGGAGAGTGAGATCGGAAGGCAAGATGTTTCTACGTGCGGTGGCGCGGCCGTTGATGGCGAAGGTGAAGGCTTCGACGGGGATCGTTGGGTTGGAGGTGGTGCCGAACGCGAGGGAGGTGCTGATTGGACTCTACAGCAAGACGCTGAAGGAGATCCAGAAGGTTCCAGAAGACGAGGGTTACCGCAAGGCGGTGGAGAGCTTCACGAAGCACCGGCTGAGCGTGTGCAAAGAGGAGGAGGATTGGGAAGCCATCGAGAAACGGCTTGGTTGCGGCCAGGTCGAGGAACTCATCGAAGAGGCTCAGGATGAGCTCAAACTCATTTCCTATATGATCGGTATTCTCCCTTGTTTCTTCCTTTTCCTTTAATTTACTTTAAATATTAATTTTTTTATGAATTTCGTGTTGTGTGGTTTGGTGGATGATCCTGTGTGGGTTGCCAAATCAATTAATCTGATGATTCGACCTTTACGTGTTAGTTATAGGTTTAATTGGCAATTTCAATTTCGTTGTGATCCTTGATATTGCATAAAATTGCTACCAAATGCCGCTTAACTTTTGTACTCTATAGAGTTCAGGCATTAACTTTTGGGCATTTTTCTTCAAATGTCATGCAATATTAGCTGCATGAAAGAAAGTCGAGAGCAAAGAGAATCTTACAGCACTGCAAAATTTGCGAGGAGGGCAGGGACAAGTGGAAGGGAGATACTTTCCCTTATGTTGTTTGTAGTGGATGAATCAAATTATTGTGTGGAACAAAGTTACATGTGCATTTCATCTCCTGATTTACTTGCCCCGTTATGATATATTCGAGGGTCACTATATCTTCTGTTAGCCTTTTACCTATTTATGTGAGTCTTCAGCATTTGTAGTATTGGTAAATGATAATTAACAACCAATCATTCATCATCTGTTGCATAAAAAGATATTTTATTGCCTAATTTGCCTGGTCATGGTTGTAAATTGCCACAGTATTTATTTAGTATATATAATGCAGCTCGGTCAATATTGGTCATGAATATATTTCAGTTAAGATCTTGCACAAAAGAAATTCTAGATTTTAAACATCTAAACTTATGGTCTGTAGCCTGCCAATCTTGGTGGTACTTAGTCTTGATTATTTTGTATGTCTTGGTGTGACAACTTGGTCTGGAACAGCTTATGCGTTGTAATTTTAGTGCTATTTGTTCACATGTATAGACTGTATAAATGAATGGGGATTTTACCGTGGTTAGGGGATTTTAATTTTGGTAGTCCAGGTTGAATTTTGTTCACATTATGAATTTGGTAGTTGTTGGCTTTTCCTTTAACACAAATGCAGCCTAGTACCCAAGTCATTTGTTATTTCTTGACAATAGTTTTAACTTTGACTCTTCCTTGCTTTAGCACAAATCTAAAATTTTTCAATCATCTCCAAATTTTTGCTGTTTGATAACCATTCTCACTATATTACAAAAGTTAACTTGCCGTTTGAAGTTTCATATTTTTTACTTTAAACCAAACGTGGAACTACATCTTCTTTATGGAATAATAAAAAAATATAATTCTTTTGGAATCCTTTTGGCAACATTGTTTTCACTCTTATACAAATTTTTTGAGAATAGGAACCAAAGTAAAAACAAAGTAACATTTTTGTAAGTGAAAGCGAAAACAAAAAAAAGTATGTTCAGTTGCTCAAAACAAATGATCCTTCGTTTGTCTAGCATTGTGCATCCAAATAAATATTTATAACTTAGTCTCTATGTATTGTGAATCTCAATTTTGTTCTTACCTGTACAAATTTATTAAATCAGTCTTATATGTCCCAACATTAATGATTTGGTCCTGTCTTGCCATGGTTAACTCCCTTGTGTATTCTAATTTTGTTCTTATATACATGTAATACATTCTTTATTTGGTCCCAATACATTTAGCGAACTCTTAATCGAGTTTCTACGTGCAAAGGATCAAATTAAGAATGTCTTCCTCACATAAGAATCAAATTAATAATGTACTATATGTATAAGAACCAGATTAATAATGTAGTACATGTATAAGCACCCAAATAAGAATTCGTTAGGGGACAGAGACTAAATTGATAATGGTTAAACTTAAAAGGATCAATCAATTTGATAAACTTTTACATATAGAGACCAAATTTAGAATTTACAACACACACACTTATATATATATATATATATATATATATATATTAAATTATACGTATAATATCTATAAAAGGCAATTGTTATATGCACACCTTGGAATGTTTTTGCATGAATTGATTGAAAATATGATTAACATTTATATTGAATGTATATTTTGGAGTGCAGAGTGGGATCCGTGGGGTGTTCCAGATGATTATGAATGTGAGGTGATTGAGAATGATGCACCAGTTCCTAAGCATGTTCCTCTCCACCGACCTCCTCCTCTCCCTACGGAATTTCACAAGACACTTGAGGCACTTTCCTCACCATCAGGAAAAGATACTCGTGCTGCCACCTCTAGTGAATCACCGTCAAAGACATGATTTGCACTCACATCAGATATTTGTCTTCTTAATTTGACTATACTTTTCTTTTCTGTATTGAACTTTTGCAGTTTTCATAAACTATTTTCAGACTTGAAGCCGTTTTTTTGGAAGAAAACCTGGGCTTCTAAATAACATGAATGGTTTGGAGTAACAAGTTTTTCTTGTTTCAATGTAGAAGTAAATAATATTATGCATGGAATATTTCTCTCCCTAATGATGTTGAAACTGCATAATTAACATCTGTCCAGTTTATGCAATGTTTGTTTGACATACACTCGCACATCCATGGCAATACTTCTCTCTACTCTCGTTTATGTTCTGAACTCTCAACTCATTCTTTATTTTTATGTGCATCACACCCCTTATTTTATATCCAATATTTAAAATGTATTGAATTTTAAATGATTATTTTTCTTTTTAGTTTTTGATCAACTATATGTGTTATAGATATTTAATCTCTATGTGATATATATGTATAGTTTATCTGTAAAGTGATTTATGAAATTGAAAATGAGGCACGCGTCAAAATGATGAAACTGTCCTGAGGCAAATATCTCAGATAACTAATAGGTCAGACGGAAGTTTGGATTATAAGAAAAGTATGAGTGAATTATTAATAAAATGCATATCATATATATTTCATTACAAGCACAACGCTTAATGACGTTTATAATTTGATAAAAAGTAAAACTTAAACAATCAAAAGCACAGTAAGGGAATTTGAAGAAATCATTGCCTTGTCCAAGCATTGACAAGCTTAGATAATGTTGGAGTCAAGTGGATGGGTCTTCGAGTGCCTGAAAATTGAAAATAAAATACAAATAATGTTAGTCTTCAAAATGTGTACACGGAAATAAATAATTTTTTTATTGTTATTCACTAAAAACTGTAGTTCATATATTTAAAAATTTGAAATCACAAAAAGAATAATGTCAAGTTAATTACAAAAGAAACTAAAAATAGATATTTTAGAAGTTTACAAGGAAAAAAAAATCATGATTTCATGGTGGAAACGGAAACTCTTGTTTTTTTTTTTTCTTTATAAGACTATCAAATATTGGACATGAATGATTTTATTGCTATTTTATTTTGTAGTTATGCAAATTTTCCATCCAAATGTGCAAAAGGTTGTCCAGGACACAGTTTTATTAAAAAAAAATTAAAATAAATAAACACTAAATGCACTCAACATTCAAATGAGCAAGAAGTCATGATCCTGATTAACATGTTATGTTTACACATTTAATTAGTTTTTGAGTAATAAATGTGATGTCTTTTGACATAATCCGTTTCAAAAGCAACTCATCTTACAAAAATTAGTTCAATATTTAACATTATTTGTTAATTTTGTTTTAATCGATAAAAGTTCTAGAAATAATAAAAAAGAAATATGTGATAATGTGCATATAAGTTTTGGAGAGCAAATAAATTATATAAATTTATAAAATTATTACCTGCTAATCTTTATTCACCTTAAATACTTTAGCAAGACTGCTAATTTGAGATGAACATTGTCCTCGAAATCATTCAAGAAGTTGAAATAGGCATGTCGCCAAGAACGATTGAATAAGATTGAGCCAAATATGATCCAGAAGCTTAGAATAAATCCAAATGCCATGCTTATGAAGAAATCATTATTGAAGAATGAATATTCATCTTGAACTTCAACTCTTGCCTCTAGTGTTGGACCCCTATCATTACACAATGTCTCAAGTGGTGGTCCACTTAGATCTAGATTATCTTCATAGCTGGATATATTGAAACTTTGTAACTGTGTGCCAGTCGGAATTTCTCCACTTAGATGGTTATGGGACAAATCTAACACTTCAAGTCTATGAATTTGAGCAAGACTTGGAGGAATTGAACCATCTAGCTGGTTTCTCGACAAATCAAGAGAATCAAGTGATGCTAACTTTCCAATATTTGAAGGAATTTTTCCAATCAAATTGTTTCTGGATAAGTTTAATGAAATCAATCCAAATAATTTCTCTATTTCCACTGGAATTTCTTCTGAGAAATGATTGCTTGAGAGATCAATGCTTTTTACGAGTGACAAACCTTTATTCGTAAACCTCTGTTTCGAACCTTTCCACATCAAAAATGCATTCAATTGGTATGACATTCCAAGTGAAATAGGACCAATCATAAAATAACGATGATTTCCATAACCTATTGAAGATGTTGTTTGAGCCATTGAAGTAAGGTTTTTTATGCATTTGGGGAATTTGTCCGGATAAGTTGTTTAGTGAGAGATCCAAGAGCTGAATGTTTCTTAGACAACAAATCTTTAATGGTAAACTCCCAAAGAATTGATTCCTTCCCAAATTTAAAATTTGCAAGTCTGTTTTTGTCCCAATCCAATCAGGGATAGATCCTGATAATTTGTTTTCTGACATATCAAGCATTATCAGCTTTCTGCAATTGATCAAGGAGAACGGAATTCCTTCTACTAAATTGTTGTTTCTCAACAACAATGCTTGAAGATAAAGAAGCGATCCCATTGAAGTAGGAATTTTTCCCACAAAATTATTGTGACTCAAATCTAAATATTGCAGTGAGTTCAATTGTCTCCAACAATTTGGTATATGTCCGGATAATTGATTATATGAGAAGTCTAAATGGATTAAAGTTTGAATTGTACTATTTCGACATAAAAGTGAGAGAGATCCTGAAAATTTATTATTTGATAAATCAAGACTCCCAGAATTAAGTAGAAATGGAGGAATAGAACCTTCAAATTGATTTGATCCAAGTGACATCTTATAAAAAAAATCCTTCCGTAGAAAATTTGGAATTATACCTCGTAGATTGTTGTGTGAAATATCCATTGCGATCACTTCCTGTGGTAATTTAGCCCAAAACCTTTTTGGAACAATATCTGATATTGAAGCATTTGAAATGTCAATATGGTCAAATCCATTTTGTGTCAGGAGCCATTTGGGAAATGTTGGACCTAGCTTGCAAGATCTCAAATATATCGAGAACAACTGAAAAGGTGGGACCCAATTTTGAGTAAATGTCAGTGCCAATGAGTTGTCAGATAAATCCAATCGCCATAACTTAGACATATTACTGAAATGGTAGTCGGTAAACACACCTTTTAAAGAATTTGAATTGATGTACATGCTCTCTAATTGAGGTGGAAATTGAATATCCTGAGGAATCTCTCCATTGAGCTTATTTTCACTAAGATCTAATATTTTTAAAGATGTAAATGTTGAGAAGTCAGGTAGTGTTCCATTGATCTGATTCATGTTTAGATCTAATACTTCCAATGAATATCTAGCACATCCAGACAAGTGATAAATTATCATTGGAAGCTCATCACTGAAGTTATTATTAGACATGTCGAATGAGAGCAAAGAACATCCATTCCCAAATAATTTTGGAATTCCACCTTCTAATGTGTTTGATCTGATTGACAAATACTCCAAATTAGATGGCAATTTGCTATCTTTGGGTATCTTTCCACTTAATTGATTGTCAGTGAGATCCAAATTTTTCAGAGCTAAAAATATTGAAAGGTCAGGAAGCGTACCATTGATCTTATTTTCTCCTAAGGTCAATTCCTGTAATGAGTTTCTAGCACATCCAGATAAGTGATGAACTATCACCGAAAAATCTTCACTCAAGCTATTAAAAGACATATCCAATGAGTATAAAGCACATGCATTCCCAAATGATTTTGGAATTCCACCCTCCAAAGTGTTGTGTTGAATTGAAAGAGACTCCAACTGAGGCGGTAATATGATGTCTTGAGGTATCTCTCCACTTAAAACATTTTCATCGAGAAACAACCTTTTTAGAGATGAAAATACTGAAAGCTCAGGAAAATTGCCAATAATGTGATTATCTTTCAGATCCAATTCTTGCAATGAGTTTCTAGCGCAACCACTAGACAAATTACCGAGAATGGAGGGAAGGTCTTCAGTAAAATTGTTTGCACGCAAGATTATGGATTGTAAGGTGCATATATTCATGAAGGATTTCAACTCCCTGGCCTTGAAATAATTATAGGAGAGGTCAAGGTGCCTAAGCCAAAATAATGCCTAAATGACTTGATATGGAACTCTCCGTGGAGTTCCAACTAAGGTCAAGCTCAAGAAGGTTGGAAGTGATGTTTGAGAGCCACTGGAATACCATTGGTGACGTGAAGGTGTTGTGGGAAAGATCAAGGACGGAGAGGGAAGTAGAAAAATTGAGCTTAAAAGGCTTGGATGATAGAATGAAATAATCGGAAAGGCTACAATCAACTAAACTTAGTTCTCTTAATTTTGGTAGCCTGGCAATCCCTTGCGACCAACTATGAGAATGATTAAGATTTGATACAAATTCCAAAGAAAGATGGGTTAAAGAAATGAGATTTGAGAGCCACTGACCTTCATCCTCAATTTTGAGAGGACCATCATATCCTCCTTCAAGATAGAGCTCCTGCAACTGGGAGAGGTTTCCTAGTTGAGAAGGAATGTTTCCTCCAAGATAATTGTCTCTGAGATCAAGATGCTGCAACTGGGAGAGATTTCCAAGTTGACGAGGGATTGAACCTTCTAGAGAATTCCGAGAAAGATTTAAGTATTTCAAATGAGAAAGAGAGCCTAACTGACTTGGAATTTCTCCACGAAAATAACATGAAGAGAGATCAAGGTATCTCAAGTTTGTGAGAGAACCAAGAAACTCTGGAATGTGACTGTCTGAAAAATAATTGGAACTGAGGTTCAGATACTCTAATTGTCGTAACTCCATCAACGACTGGATCTCTCCGCTCAAATAAGGACCAAAATCTTCATCAATCTCTCTAGGAAGGTGGAGGCCTAGAATATGGGCAGTGAGGTTGCTGCAGCGAATCCCCTGCCACTTGCAACAGTCGGGAGTGGACCATGAGGAGAGCATGCCGAAGCGATCTACAATGGCAGCCTTGAATTGGAGGAGTGCTTCCCGCTCATTTGGAAGGCAGCCATGAACAACCTGCAACGCCACACACATCATAAACATGATCAATGTGAAACCAACTGGATTTCTCATTGAAGTTGTTGTAGGTGTTATCATGACACAGAAACAGTGATGGATCAAACTCAGTGAGTATGTTTGTGTTGGTGACTTAAACCACTCTCCATAACCACATATATATATTTACACCTTTAAATTTTCTTATATTTACTTTTGTTTAAGTGTTATCATATTTATTGTTTTCGTCCATTAAAAGCAGTCAATTAAGTGCAATTGAAGGAGGGGCTTGGAAAACAGTTGTTCAGGGA
>Ga0209489_107371_pt1 | contig 16478 bp, 11 predicted proteins | sample SiratrowhiteBW_FD_187527 | JGI IMG/M metagenome (GOLD analysis project Ga0209489, IMG submission 187527) | Root nodule microbial communities of legume samples collected from California, USA - Siratro white BW (SPAdes) (version 2) | ecosystem: Host-associated > Plants > Roots > Nodule | place... | reverse complement strand
ACCGACATTTAAAATATTTTTTAATTAATATGATAGCAAGTTAGTGTCGGTTTAGCTTAACTAACACTCATTCTTATATTAAAAATTAAATAACCATTCCGTATAAGTTTTTTTTTTCTTTTTTTTTATTGTAATGGTTTATTGTATGGAAACTCTTTAGTATGAACAAGAAAAAAAAAAGGTAAATTATACTTTAGCTATGTTGGGCTTTAGAAATTTACAACAACATTATAAATTAGAGGATGTTACACCGACATTTAAAATATTTTTTAATTAATATGATATAAGTTAGTGTCGGTTTAGCTTAACTAACACTCGTTCTTATATTAAAAATTAAATAACCATTCGGTATAATGATTTTTTTCAAATAAAAAACTAACGACTTAATAAATTAATTAAAACTGGTCAAAGTGACGTAATATCTTTTATTTATTATATTTTCTTATATTTAGCGTATTACATAATAAAAATATTTAATATTTTTATGATTATTAAAAATAATTTTAAATATTCTGTGTTGTTTTAACATTGGTTTGGTCAATATTAAATACGTCCTGTTAGCGTATTACATTGCCGATACTTTGTTTGGAGGCTAATTCTTTTTATTGTAGTGGTTTATTGTACGGAAATTCTTCAGTTTGAACAGGAAAAAGTGTAAATTATACTTTAGTTATGTTGGGCTTTAGAAATTTGATCGAAAGTTTTCTGTAATGTGAATGTGAAATTGCGGCTCATTTTATTTCAGATGAAGAATCTTTTTAAACGGGTTAAAAATGATTGAGAAGGCTGAAAGTAAAAAAGGTTGTGAGACATTTTTCATGTAAATTGAAAAACCAAGCTCTAAATATGAAACCAGTTTTAAGAAAGTGCAAATGGGAAATTAGAGATGCAAAGAGAGTGGCTAGTACGCGATAATAGTTGAAACTTTGTTTTCATTTTTTCTATCATCAACTTTATTCTCATTTGATCCACGGTGAATATGTCTAAAGTCGGTAGGCTACGACCAAAAAAGAAAAAGAAATTGTAAAAGGGTATGGAATATTAGTAAAACATTCTTTGCTACTTAGGTTGGAAAATGACAGGTACATAAATAGGTTGAATTAGAAACGTATCCGATTTCAGCAGTGGTGCTTGACAAAGCGATACATGCCACTGTTCATTTGTTCTTCAAACTTCAAAGTACTACCACCTTTTCTTTCCATCATGGACAAAATTAAGTACAATATCATCATTAATGATATTGGTTACCTAAATTGCAAAATTATCATTAAAATTTATTAATATTTCATCAATTCAAAACGTACAAATTTTGAGACGAATAACAATTCTCCAGATAAGAGATAATATGTGATGGAAGATATTATATTTAATTGAGTAGATATAAGAGCATGTGAATTGGATTTAGTATTTTTAATTTTGTTAGGAAATGTCCCTTTTATGCATTATTACAATGGTGATTGATAGGCAATCTGGCAGGCCCAGTAGCTCTGGTCCTGTATTACATGTAACAACCGCTACAGCTGTTATTATCATTCTTGCAAAATAAAAAAAAAATATATAAAATTATATCTTTTTGGTAGGTCCATAAAAAAAAATTCCACTCATCCATAAACAATTATAGTTACAACAACACGTAAGACTGACGTTAAATATTTTGTTAATGCTTTTATGAAAAGAGGATACTTTGCAAATATAGAACTGTTTTTTCACAGTGATACTAACTATACGTGTTAATAAAGATTAGTAAACAAAACTTATCTAATAGAATACATTATTTGCTTGTTACAATAATGTTTTTTTGGAAATATTATAAAAATTATGGAGTTATTTTTAATATGTGTCCTTTAGAAAAATGATTGGAAGAGTTAAATTATATTCTAAATATTTATCCATTCCTTTGCGTTTTGTTTTCACACCAAGCAATTCACGAATCACGGGCCGGACAGACAACATCCGAGAGTTCACGTGACATTCACGTGTGCTTATATAACTCCCAAGTACTGGGACTCCTATATTCATACTTTCCCCATCATCAAGGTTTTCAAACTCTTAAACAATTCAAAATGTGCTGTACCAGCAAAAAAGAAAAACAAAAATTAAATACTTTGTGCCTCCAAAATTAAACTAACAGTCATGTCAATTTATATTTTCGTTCACCTAATTATTTTATATGGAGCGTTTTTGTTTAATCGAACCAACTGTGATATCTTACTTTTTATATTTGGAAGGGTTAGCCTGGTTATGATCATCCTGCGTTTACTTTTTTAGGAAAACGGTGGAGAAGGACAATTATTTAGGGTCACTGAACTTTGATATGGTACAAATATATGAGAACCGCAAAGAAACTGCAATAGCATGATATGATGAAGTTTTTTTAGGTACAGTGTGTCTCCGTGCATGATGTCACCTTTTCATTATAACAGAAAAAAAGGTTGTAAACCATTACAGCCCTAGCACGATTTTTGTTAACAAGAGATATTTTTAACACGAACGAACTGCTAAATAGATTTCTTTTTGTTTGCATCAAAGATATCATAACATAATTTTAAGGTTTTGAATTAATAGTATATATGCGCGTTATTAATATGAGGAAACTGTCGTACATATGACGTACTGACATTGTACATTGAGGTGGAAGGGCATTATTTGTTTATTTGATGAAAGCGTGGAATTGTATTTTTTTAAACCTGATAAAATGGTTTACGAAATTACATTAAAAAAAAGGATTACGTAGGCGCATGAATTATGGAATTTGAGAACTGTAGAAGAAATGTAGAGATGGAATTTGGAAAAGGAATATACGGAGAACTAGAAAAGGAAAAGGGATAGGGAAGTGTCAATCAGATTCAAGGAAGAATATGTCTCGAGAGGAGATGAGAGATAAGAGATGAGAGATGAGAGATGTGAGATGTGAGATGTGACGGGGAGATTGATATGATATGCTCAATATTATCATGTCATGTGTGGGTGGCATGGCACTCTCATTCTCATCTTTATTTATGAGACACAGTCACTATAAAGAGAACCAATGACACCAATTCTCATTCCCCTTCACTTTTGCCTTCTCAGTGATTGCTGACTCCTTATTTTCCCTCTTCCTCTTTCCTTTCCTTCCCTTACAACACCCTACTACCTAATATTATTCTCTCTTCTCCTTCAATTCCTCTATTCATGGAACCCTCCACCAAGTCTAGGTTCAGACGCATCTGTGTTTACTGTGGTAGCAGCCCCGGCAAAAGCCCCAGCTACCAGCTCGCTGCTGTTCAACTTGGAAAACAACTGGCAAGTATATATATTTGTTACAATCTTTATGTTTTATCGTATATATGCTACACTTTGAAAGCAGAACGAAGGAGAAAATATTTATTAGGCTTTAAAGATATGATTGCATGTGATGGGAATATGAGTGGAATTAAATGGTTTGTTGTGAATAAAATGTGTGTAGGTGGAGAGGAAGATTGACTTGGTTTATGGAGGAGGAAGCATAGGGTTGATGGGTCTAATCTCACAAGTTGTGTATGATGGTGGACGCCACGTGTTAGGGTAAGTCACCGCTCCCTTCTTCTGTCTCTTTCTTCCTGTTTTTTTATATATGCTCATGAATCTTCTCGCTGCTACAGGGTCATTCCAAAGACACTTAATGCAAGAGAGGTACAGTACTATCTACAACTTGCTTCTTTTTCTTTTCACAAAAAATAATACCAGTGGAATAATTCACAAAACTTGGTTCAATAATGTGTTCAGATCACCGGAGAGAGTGTTGGAGAAGTGAGAGCTGTATCGGGCATGCACCAACGCAAGGCAGAGATGGCCCGACAAGCCGATGCATTCATTGCACTGCCAGGTTTTCTTCTCTTCTTCTTTCCCCCCGTAATATTCATATTCTCCTCTTTCTCTTTTTCAAATTCTCTTTTCTTCCACTTCTATGGATAGCTACATATTATTATTATTGCTTTTCAAACAGTAACATTCTTAACCAACCTACAGTCACCTCTCAAATTATCTCACCCCTTTCGTTGATTTTTATTCCCATCCATGTTTTATATACCAATAATTTTTATTAACTGAAAAATTCTACAAGCAATTTTTTTAATGTTTGGTTGCGAAAAAATAAGGGTTATATGTATGTATTTATAGTTTCTCATCCTCTGTTGACATTCTTTGCGAAATCGAAAGCGTTTCCCGAGATAACTGTTTCTGTAACTGTCAACCGTATGTGTTGTATAATTCCAATTCTTCTGGCGGTGATTCCTATGAAATTCCTAGTATTTGCAGTAATAATAATTCCTCCAAAATTTATGTTCCAACAGGTGGGTATGGCACCCTTGAAGAATTATTGGAAATTATCACCTGGGCTCAGCTAGGTATCCATGACAAACCGGTAAGGTTTCCGAAATAAAATAAAAAAAAAAAAAGAAGAAGAAGAAGATATTTTTAAGTGTTTTGTATAAGATAATAGTATTGAAAACGTAAATTTTTTAGGTTCTATACAAAAAAAAGCCTTGTTTCCTCGTGAAAGAGTATTTTTTTAGATGCTCACGTCACTTAATACATCAAGCAAATTATTTAACGAAATGAGCCGTTTATTAATTAGTAATAAATGGGCATTATTTGAGGAAGTCAAAGAAAAAGACACAATGATGGTGTTTACGGTTCAAACAAGAGAAGTAGGTTGATGATTATTTTGGAAGCTGAATGCTGACTAATGATGAAACAATGTTAAAAGAGAAAAAAATGTACTTTAAAAAAATAGAGGAATTAAGATTGATTAAGTAATAGTTTTATTTAATAATGAAAACGGAAGAAAAGTGATGGGAGTGAATTGATTACAGGTGGGATTGTTGAACGTGGATGGGTACTACAACTCGCTCCTGGCATTCATGGACAAAGCTGTGGACGAAGGTTTCGTAACACCTGCTGCCCGTCACATTATTGTTTCTGCCCAAACTGCCCAAGACCTCATGTGCAAACTTGAGGTACATGATAATAACAATATTATTATTATTATTATAAGAATTTAATAATTGTTATGTTATGGTACATTCCAATAAGTGGTAGAGCCTATGATATATGCACACGTGGGAGAACGTGGTGGGTGGAATCGAATTTATCTGAACCGTTGATTTTCCACTTTGAACAGGAATATGTCCCCGAGCACTGTGGCGTGGCCCCCAAGCTAAGTTGGGAGATGGAGCAACAGTTAGTTAACACTGCAAAGTCAGATATTTCGCGTTGACTGAAAAATAGAACAAAACTAATGCACCAAGAAGAACCTAGGTTAATTTTAAATTTAGTGTATAAGTATAACCTCGGCTAAAAATGTCCCACAGAATAGGTTTTTAGTTCATGACCTGTGGATTGGATCTCATGATTTGTAATTTATTTGCCTAAGCTTCAATGTGTAATTTTCTTTGTTGATTGTTTGGCTTTCACGCCTGAGAAAACCACTATGTATTTTGATTTCTTAGCTACCAACTAATTGTGCATTAGAATTTGACTTGGATGGTCGAAGAAGATATGAATATATAGATATATACTATGCATTCCGTGTTCTGTGTTGTGTCGGTGATTTGTAATTCTGTGTAAGTTTCGGATATAAATATAATTAAGCAGTTGTTGAATACGGGTCTTAATGGAAAGATTGTTGTGGATGGAGAACAATGATGACACGTTGAAATTAGAGAGAAGAAGAAGTGAGAAAAATAAAAATAAAAATTGGTTGGAATGTTGACGTGAATCACATGATGAGGTTCCAGTGCACGATGTGATTAGGGTTATTTTTGATGTGTGGGTTCGGGGACAGGACCCCATTCTTTTTTTTTTCTTTGCCAACTACTCGTTGAGAAAAAAAAAGACACACTTTCTGAGTCTTATTCTAACCAACCCTAGGGTCCCTCAGGGATGGACCCACGCCCACCCATTTGATGAATGAACGAATGAGATAACTCAACCACAGTTACCATCAGAACACAAATAATGTGTATCCCAAGAGTTAAAACCTCATCCCTTCTTCTCAAAAGAGAAGATCCTATTATTAGCTATAAGGGGTACGGGGAATAGGCAGCAGCAGTATATTCAAAGGGGGAAAGGGTGGGTCCTCCCCCTTCCCCAAATATATATAGATATCACATAACCATGTTGTATTATAATCTTCTTAACAAGTTTATTGTTTTATGTTTATTATTTTAAAAATCATTCTAACCATATTTTACACTGAACTGCATAAAAAGTTAAACTCGTTTTACAATACTTCTTCCGATCGATGTTTTTTCCAAGTTACCAATTCGTATGTTTGGAACAAAAGCTGTTCCTGCTTGGAAATTGGCACCTTGTGTTCATTTTAGATTGATTTTTTTTTTAACCGTATCAGATTCAGTCGAAATAACTGTAGCGAATAAAGTTGTAATTCAAAATTTAGTAAATAAAGTTCTGATTCAAAATTGAACACCAAAAAGTATAAAGATGATCACTGTATAAAACAAATAACTACAAACAATCTTAAATCATGGTTAATTCATGGTGGCTTACATCATTATTTTTGTCAACATAGTATCTGGAACATTTTGGAGACTTTAGCCTCATAATTGAAGCAGCCATTTTTGGAGCATAGATGAAGTTATTGTGTTGATGAATCTTGAATAATTGAAGTGCCGAAAGGATACCTATTATTGGCCGTACTCAATGGACAACATACAAGGTGCCTCGTGTATTTAAAAGATTTTTTTTTAAAGAAAAATAAAATAATTTTTTTTATATATTAAAATTAACTCATGTACAAGTTAAAAACTAAAAATTTAAAAACTATATAAAAGATTTTGTACAGATTAATTTATGAAGAATTTTTTATTTTTTTTATAGAAATCTTTATGGAGAGTTTGTCCAAAAAAAAATTAGTAGGTTGAGTAGTTAATTTGAATGAGTTAACTATAAATTATTGAAATTAACAAATAAAAATTTATGAAATTATTGCATGTGATGGCAGTAGTTAAGTGGGTCAAATCATCATTTTTAAACTGTTATGTTTTTTTTTTTTTTTATGTAGAAACATTTACATTGAGTAACCAGCCTCATAGCTTTTGATTAGGTGCTAAACAATCAATCTATCAATCGGTATCTAAGTGAAAATTAAAAGTTCAATTTTCTGCAAAACAAAAGTTTAAAAAAAAAAAAAAGTTATTACACGTAACATCAATTGGTGTGATGTTTATATTATAAGTTTTACGTAACTTTGTTTTGGTAACAGTGTGTAACTGTGAACTTGAGATGAAGCAGCACCGCTTGCTCTTTATACATTGGATGCTCTCTAACCACTCTTGTCGGTGCCATAATGTGATATCTCCTAACCTATGTGTCTCAGTATGGTGTTTATTCAACACAATAACAAATAGCAAAGATATGAATTGATGATCCAAGGAACAATAAAAAGCAAAATTTTTGAAACAGTATATCTGAAAGACAAAGAGGAAAGTATCGAAGATGAAGAAAGGGTGCAATAATTTGTGGGTGCATGACCACGTGGACGTGGGATTCGGGTACTAGAATGAATGGGAACTGGTCACGTTGCGATTCTTTGTTTATTGGAATGAATGGGGAACTAAGAAGGAAGGGGATGAGTATGGAAAGGAAATAAAAAAACCCTTTTGGCCTACCTTTCTATTACTTTCCTTTTCCCATTTTTCTCTTTTTCAGCATTGGATAAGCATCACCCTCCTTCATAAAACTCTTTTTTTGCGTGCATTCCTCTTTCCTGGTCAAAAAGATTAAAGACAAACCAAAAGAAAGTGATTATAACATTCATCAACTCTTGTTTAAGTTCTGCTAATACCTAGCTTATAGTGCTTAATCAATTTAATCCATGCCCCACCAAAAGAATCAGCGTTTAGCTTTTCCTTACTTTTCACTAATTAATGTGTTTTGGGCTTCAAACTTGGCTTCCGATTTTGCTATTTTCACACAAGTTCTACCGTCAAAATGAGTCGACATTCGGAATATTAATGCAATGGGTATACAACAAAAGCATGTTTGAATGTACATAGCCTCTGAATTCTGTGAAAGGAAACAAAATCATTGGCGTTTTGAAAGTTTGGCGACCATCACGAACTTGAGCTTGGACTTCTTGGCTAAAATTCTAAAATTTGGGGTCGCCACATGAAACTTTCTGCCACAGCAATTCCTGTTGAACCCAAAAGTAAACATTCTCGTCTGCTTCTCCCTTTATTCATTCAAATCAGAAGCTACTAGCTTGGATTTTTGTTTCCATCTGACTTTTTCTGCACCATGTTAACGTCCACTTCAACTTCATCTTACGCCATCTATGATTTTAAAACCTCCGCCATTGTCTTTTTCCATCATTTCTTTGGTTTGAAAAACCACAACAATCCAGCCTTTTCCCATTCTGTAAGATTGACTATTCAGCATTGGAATATTAATTAAAGTTATCGAAAATTGTAAAAAATACGACTGTGGCTTATTAAAATCAGAGGCTTCGTATTTGTGATTTTAATAGTAAATAGTTTGTTTGGAATAGTAGATTAGAGAATGTATTTTTTTATTTCACTTGAATATATAATTATAATGTTATGATATTCGTATGTTTGTGTATATGAATTATTGAATCTCAAATTCTTTTAATGCTTTCATTTACATTTTTTTATTTTTTTTTTCATTTAGCTATAAGGTCATCTTTATTTAACGTATTCTCTTAATTGAGGTGTACATTGTGTTCATTTCAAAACGATCAAGACGTGTTGGTAGAGACAAATTCAATTTTCGTTTGAATTCTCTATTGTGAGAATCTCTACTATAAAAATTTTGTGTAATTTACTTAATTTTAAAATTTTCTCTCTTATTTTAGTTAGGATTAAGATTTGGTTAAATAAAAATCGCAAACATTATAGGATACTAGTCCATTTTAGTAGCTTGACTTCTATTTGTCGATTTAAATATATAAATACTTTATGTTTCGAGAAGAATTCATTGCAGATTTGATATTTATAATACTACTTCAATTCAAAATTTTAAGAAAATAAGTTCCATTAAGTCTCTTCCATATTGATAATTGAAAATATTAATATTTTAATTACATTCTTTTTTATTTTTCTAATGTAATATACTAATACATTTTATTATATTATTAAAGTGAATTATCAAGTAGGTATTTTTCTTTTTAGGAATGTTTCAAACTATCAATTTCTTTTTTTTTTTTCTCCAAGCTCATTTTTATTGGTTGAAATTTACTAACAGTTGAAAGATCATGAGATTCATTAAATAGGATATCAGACCTACAAAAATTTTCGATTGTAACGATAAAATAATGTGTTCAAAAGAGTGTCCTCAAAGTATATAATCCTACCATTTATTGCATTTGAAATACTCATTTCATCTACCATTCCCATACAGTGCGACCTCCGAGTAACATAAAACCTTGTAGAATGCACTAAATATAATTGTAGAGATTTTATCACTAGTTACAGATTATCGAATTGCAAATTTAACATGAGGTTATGTGTACCAACGTAGTGTGAAGCAAGTTAGTAGTATTATTTTCTTATTAGGTTGTTACTTTTCCGTTAATGAAGGAAAAGAATACAGTCCTATCCTCTCCTCGTAATCTTGTTTGAACAATAAAGGATCACTGCATAGGCAAGTGATCATGTGCAACGTTCGGACTAGGTAGTTTGTAGATGCCAACAAAATGTACCATGTCGAGAGTTGGTCGTGTCAAACAAAGTACTCGTACTACAGAACGAAACAAAAGATCAATAATATGATCAGAGTCTAATGATAAGAATAATGGCAGACGTAATACTAATAATAGTAATAATAAATTTTTAAAATGTGTTCTACAAATAACTACAAGAAAATAGCTCCACACCTGCTGAGCTAATAATGCCAAAGCAAACTACAACCGTACATATTCACGATAACCTATCCAAACCTCATGGTTTACACTCATACAATCAAGCAATCATTACAATACTATGTTTCATGCTTTTCACAACACTTTCCATTTGTCAGGATCGGAAAATGAATAAAGCTACAAAAAACACAAACCTATTTGAACAAGTGCAGTTGAGGAGCTTAGGTAAAGGATTGAGCAACAGAAGACGTGGTGACTAAACTTGATAGGAGACCGACTATGACAGCGCTATTGTACGTGCTTGGTTCTGTTTGCATGCTATTATTCCTGGAATCAATGAAAGTCTCATTCTTGAAGGGTCCACCAACAAGTGCTCCAGTAGCTACATTGGGATTTGGATCAGTTGAGTCAAGCCACTGGAAACCATCCTTGCAGCCAGTTTTTGCATCAGCAGGAATGGAAGCACCCCTATGATGCACAAATTTCGGGAATTTATCTCCGTAGCCCACCAGGAAACTCATACCCATAGGATTCTTGCCCAGTACGTAATCAGCCTAAAAGTATTACACAAATTTTATATTTGAGCATGGATCACTCCAAACAGATATTATGTGCAAATAATAATGCATGCATACCTGAGATTTGGCAAAGTCTCGAAGATCTGATGGGGTAAAGGAATCTGAATCACATTTTAGTTTTGGTGTCTGCGATGTTAGCATATAGTCACTGTAAACAACAGCTAAGAATGCAGATGCAACAGGATGTTGCAAAGAGTTCCATTCGCTCACCCATATAAGACCATCTGTATTATAGAAAAGTAACAATTTAATTGCAGAACATATAGCATCAAAAATACTTCTATCCAGGAGCAATGATTATCATATGATAGGCCAAGTCTATTCAAGCAGTTATAATCTTAATACCGGGAAACCCTGTACCTACGTGCTGGGGGGAAACCTTGCGTTCGTACTAAAATCTGGCCTAAAAAACAGATTATTTCTATCTTTATTCAGAAATCAGTGTGTCTATTTCTTGAGAACAACAACTTTAGAGTGGAAGCATCGGAAAAGCATGCAGAGGAAATGAATGTCAAGGAGATGTTAAGAGCCAACTCTCACCACAACGATTAGGGGAAAAAAATGGGAGATGAAATTCAAGGCATTCACAGATTTATGGAAATGAGAGAAAGGCTTGACAGTTTGGATACCATTACACCATGGTAGAAGGATTTGGATTAGCAAAAAGAGACAATTAATAGACAATAGCATCCAGGAAGTTCTAAACTAATTAGAACTAGTCAACCAATGATCAATGGCTTTTCAACACTCACTCATACAGCCTTATGCGGATTCAGATTTTTTAATTAAAAATGCAGTTCAAAAAGTATAAGTACCCACTTTCGATGGGCAAGATTCTATTCGATGACTGGTCAGCATGTAAAAGTGTTTCGAAATTCAAAAGACTAAGCCAAAGGTCAGGGTGTCCATGGCCTTCATTTGCACGAAAAGCGCAACTACACTCCACCAAAAATGGGATCGAACCAACCCACGTTAAGGAAGAAGACAAATTCTTTTACAAAAAATATCAAAGAAAGAAACAACCCACTTTGTCTCTGAGGAAGATGAGTTATTTGACTCAAGGTAAGGATCCATGAAGGTGGCAATTGTTGTTCAAAACTCACCTATTGCATTGAGAATGGGAAATCGATCATGTGTTAAATATCATATTTCTCAATATGCTTACACTGATAACTTCTTTAATAAACATTGAAATTTATTATGCCAGATAGATTCCTACCTTAGTCCAAGAAGCCATAAAAAGTAAACATTGGACTCAAGCCATGGGAGAAAAGATGAATGTATTAAAAAAAACTCAACAAAGGAGATTGTTAACAAACTAAGAGGCAAATGGAATATAGGCTACAGCTTAATATTTTTAGTGAAATATAAGGCAGATGTGACAATAGACAGATATAAAACTAGACTGGTTACATAGAGATATACTCAAACTTATGGAATTGAATACAAGAATTTGCTCTAGTAGCAAACATAAACTTTGTTCGAATTCTTCTTGCTTTCGCAGCTCATTTTGGTTGGGACTAACATCAGTTGAATGTGAAGAATGTCTTCCTTCATGGAACTTTAGAAGAATTATACACGGAAATTCCTCTAGGATTTGAAACTCGTAGTGAAAGGAATAAGGTATGTCTCCTAATGAAGGCCTTATATGGTCTTAAGTAATCTCCAAAAGAACGGTGTGAGAGATTTACGAAAGCAATAGTTTCCTTAAGATACAAGCACAGTCAAGGAAATCATACTTTATTCATAAAGTACTTTGTTACAGTTAAACTCACATTACTACTGGTCAATGTGGATGATAAAATTATTGTAGGAGATGATGAAATAAGTAAAAAATGGTTTTAAAGGAAAAATTGGCAGTTCAATTTGATATAAAAGACCTGGAAAAACTCAAATAGTTCCTTGGAAAAGAGGTTTCTTACTCCAGAAATGTGAGTTTCATCTCTCAAAGAAAATATGTAATTAATCTCCTCAAAGAAACAGGTAAGTTTTTATGTAGAACCTCGGGTTCTAATTAAACAAAATCATAAAATTGAAAGTAAAGAGACTCCTCTTATAAAAAAGACCCACTATTAGAGATTGATAGAAAAATTTATTTATCTATAACACACGAGACCGTACATCGCATGATCCAAGAGAAAGACGCATGTAAGTAGTTGACAAAATTCTTCGGTACTTAAATTCAAGACCAAAAGAGGAGCTATCATTCAGGAAAGAAGACACTTTGACCTGAAGAAAGATACTGATGCAGATTTTATTATTGACAAAAAATCTATCTTTGAGTATTGTATGTTTCTTGGAGGAAGTCTGGTAACTTGGAGAAGCAAAAAATATGATAGAATATTTCATTCTAGTGCAGAAGCTGAATTTAAAACCCTTGCTCAAGATGTGTGAAGGACTCTAGATGAAAATCATACTAGATAACCTTCAAACAAAGCTTGACATCGCTATGCAATTGTACTATAATGACAAATCATCCATAAGCATTGTCCATAATCCAGGACAACATGATAAGACTAAACATATTACAATTGACAGATATTTCATCAAAGATAATTTTGACAGTTCATGCGGTTACAACCTTTAGATGATGGACACTTCCACCAGGGGTTTCCTTAGGGCATATCCTAGAATCTTGTAGGAAAGTTGGAAATAATCAATATTCACCTTACCAACTTGAAGGGGAATGTTAAAAATAGCATATTATCATGATGAAAATATTCTCAATATCTCCATAGTGATTAGGAGAAAATATTTTTAGAATCTTCTCATTCATTTCAACATACTTTTATTTTCTTATTTTAAGGGTTTGATTGTTACAAATAGAGGTGATGAGAATGTTATTGGTATGATTGTTATCAATAAATAATTTTTTATTTCCTTAGTTCAAGTGTTTTGCTGCAGTAAATTGTTTAAAAATTGTGGCACTAGCTTTTACCTTATCAAAAGAATGTTAAAAGGAGGGGAAAAGGTCATTTTCCATGTGGCCAACCATTCGGTCACTTCACTGATGTCTTCAAAGGAAGTCACGTGTGATAACTCGGGAGGATGATGATGTGGAAGAACAAGAATCCAAAGGGGTTGAATTGATGAAACCAAATTGAAATGTTGATCAGCAAGGAACAGTTTCCCTATTTCAGCCTTGAGGACAGGGCTGATATTGTATTGGGAGGCATTGATAGGTTAAAATTTAAGTAGTTTTATATTAGGAAGTTATATTTATAATAATTTTAGATCAGGTAATTACAGATTATGATGCAACAGTTAATGTGATATAGAGTTGTGTTGTAGACTGGTAAAAGGGAATTAAGGGGTAATTGTTATTTCATCTCTTTCTATGAAGGAAACCCCCTGTAAGGAGGAAACAGTTGGTGTGTTAGGGGAAAACCCTCGTTGTGTTGGGGAAACCCTATGTCTGTACTCAAATCAGGCTTAAAAGACATTATTTCTATCTATATTCAGAATTCAGTTTGTTTATTTCTTAACTCCAACATCACAGGCAATGGAAAACAGCCTACATGCCCATTATTAGAAATCTGCCTATAATTTAATTTAGTTAATCAGAAACTCTCTGGCAGAGAGCCTTGGGTAAGAGGTACTGTTGCATCTTAAAAACCATGATGCATTCTAATCTAAGTTCTAATATTGTAAACAGCCTGGCTGCTCATGGTGTAAGGTTGCAAACATTTGACTCATTCTAGATCCCTCAAGTAGAAGACTAGTGCATGGGCACACGGCATTTAACGAAGATATATGTCAACATGTGAAAAATGATACGTGCTGGAAAAAAAGAAATGTAAGATTATAGGCATATGTATCTAATCATAAGAGCATTCAAGGGGAATATTACCATCTGTTCTGCTTTTTGTGGCTGTTGGAGAATCCGGAAGAAGGCCACACATTACAGCCTCAGCTGTTTTCCTGTAACTTTGGAGCCCAGAGCCATACGAATTTGAAATGTCCTTTGCCTTAAAAAAGCCTAATCTAGCTAACAAAACCTGCACAAACAAGGTTCAATTATTAAAGGAAATATATGTGAATAGCAAAAGTCAGCTTTGTTCAGTAATATTATAATTATTATAACTAGATTCTTGATCCTCAAAATGTGAATGCCACAAGACTCTTGATTTAGCTCAACTCTGTTCATAAGACAGAAATTTAAGCTGGTAATTGTGTCTTTTCTACATGATGTGCAGGTAAGTAGGTTGCAATAAAATCTGAAAAGCCATACTCTATAACAACACACTCATAACGCTAATGGTTGTCCTTCCCGGTTAATCAAATCACAAATTGGAAACTGGAAAAAACGATTGAGCTTTTTCTAGTTAGTTCTACTGAGCTGTATGAAGATTCTTTCTGTGAAATTTGACATGTTCAAACAGTATTTTTTGAATAACAATTTATAAAAAACAGAGGGAGTTTGATAGAAATCACTCGAGGAGTGCGTAATTCAGTTTTTTGGCAACACAAATTTGTACTATCTATCATTATCCTTTATTCATACCTGAGTTCCAGCAAGCTTGTTATCCCAACTGAACCAGGTTGGGCTTCCCCAATTAGCATAGTCTTCTCCATCTTGACCAGTCACAAACTGAAGGTAAGAATCATCACCCGTAGCATGATAGAGCCAGCTAGCAGCCCATAAAAGCTCATCACCATATCCAGTTGAGTTATAATATGTCTGGACTTCAGGTATACTCTCACTATAATATCCCCTATTTTTGTCGGCAAAAGTAAACAACTCCTTTGCATGCTTAAGGAGTGTGCTTGAATACGTAGAATCAGTCTTTTTAAATACCAAAGATGCTGAGGCCATGGCAGCTGCAGTTTCGGCTGCAATGTCTGATCCAGGATAAGATGCATTCACTTGTATGAGTGGTCGAGCCTCAGTCATGTCTTCTGGCCTTTCCCAACACTTGTGATCTGCAACAGGATCACCCACCTGCCATGGTGATTTTAATACATCAAACAAGTTAGAAAAGGTTAACCTAAAAATAGGTTTTTAAAGGCTTGATAGTCCTAATACACAAAAAAATGAAGTGGCTCAACACTAAAAGAAAGAAAGGGAGTCACAAAAATCTAAAATTGATAGCCTGCCCTGTACAAAATCCCTTATCCAATTTCATGGCCTGTCACAGGATTAATACCACAAGCATACCAATAACCTTACAAATAGAAAGGCGATTCTGGAAGAACAACAATGTAGATTTGATTTTAAATTCAATTACTGTGAATGCCGCAGATTTTCTCTCCAAGGAATCAACATGTTGCATCACCATCAGAACTAACAAATATTTTACACTTCTAGTTACAACATTTAATCGTTTTTCAAACAGATGGCACAACATAGCTAACTTACTGTGTAAAGCTATAGCACTGAACGTATCAAAGTCAAATGTTATATCAGGTCAGGACAAAAAAAAAACAGATCCTATAGTTTTACGACGCAGAACACTAAAAGAATCATGGAGTACCCACGCAGAAAAGGCAATAAACTTATGCATTCACATCTTGCACAGCAAGGTGGCATCAAACGAAAGTTGTAAAAGACATAAACCTGAATGTAAAGAACATTCGGAGATGGGTGAGCATTGATGAGATAATCAGTGATCCACTTGAGCGAATCTTGCGCCGAGTCTAACTGGCCAACGTGATCCATTTGATCTCCATATTCCAGAATGGCCCATGACAACACCGTCGCCGTAAAAGCCATCGGAAAACCAAATTTTATGTGATCCCCAGCATCATACATTCCTTTTGAGAGATCCAGCTTCTCTTGGCTCCCATCCTTAAGACCCGAATCCCCTCTCCAAGGTATTTTGTCGTTGACTAACTTCCCAGCTGCATGACACGAGGAAACACCATTGTTAACTCACACCAACACCAACAACACCTATAGAATAATCGCTAATAGAAAACTAAAGAGTCAAATAAATTAATAATGTGGCATTAGCATACCATTGACGCCTTAATTAATATACATTAAGAACCACATTGTGAAATAATTGAAATAAAAAAAAAAAAAAGAAAAAGGCTAAAAA